>Ga0247611_10008049_pt1 | contig 13083 bp, 13 predicted proteins | sample 177DNAGHGhighgp2_FD_192422 | JGI IMG/M metagenome (GOLD analysis project Ga0247611, IMG submission 192422) | Sheep rumen microbial communities from Palmerston North, Manawatu-Wanganui, New Zealand - 1770 DNA GHGhigh gp2 | ecosystem: Host-associated > Mammals > Digestive system > Stomach > Rumen... | reverse complement strand
ATGCCGTCGCTGATTTCCACCTCGCCATCCGGAATGACTGCCTGATGCGTCCAGTGGACCTCGAAATCAAGTGACCAGGAATCGCTCTGGCCGTAATCATCCTGAATAGTTGCAATCACTCTGTAAGGTGCGCCATCGTCAAGCGTCCCGATCAGGTCGCTCAGGTTGATGGTCATCTGGTCCTCACCGCTCTGGGAGATGCGACAGACCGTTTCACCCTCATATCCGTTAAATAATGATTCGTCAGGGCGATTCATGACGTAAGACGCTGCTCTTACTATTTCGAGCGTTGTCGTGCCACCTGCCCCCGCTCCCAGAATGGTCGCCGTAAGCGGAAGTGACTCAAGTGCCATGATCGGACGCAAGCCCTGCGCCCCGTCGTCAATACTAATGAGTCGCAAAGATATCTGCGTAGGATTGATAACGAGCGGTTCTGCCACCACAATCGTGACCACGTCGCTCCATTCGGACATCTGACCGCTCTCGGATGTTACCCGAAGCCTCAAATAATGCTCAGTGCCGTCTTCCCATGCCTCCGGAGCTGTCATCTCGATGCTGTGCTCCGTGTTTGCATGAGCGATCACTTCAGCGGTGGCAATGTTGCCATTCGAGTAAGTAACTTCCTGAAGCTCCGCGTAAGCCTGCATGGATCCATCCGTCGATTCATAAGACCACGATGCGCCGAAGAGCCCTCCTGCCGGTATAACGGCTTTTGTAAGCATCAGCACCGGAATATTTGGCGCTCCGGAAAGCTTGATTGACACCGTATCGCAATATGGTCCGTAAGTGATCCCGTCATCTGTCTCTTCTGCAAGCCTGACGCGGAAATACCACGTTTTTCCCACTTCAAGATTAGATATGCGCCATTTTGCTGTATTGATGCTTGTGACGGTGTAGGTGCTCGGCTCGTCTGTTGATTCCCACGCATTCGGATTATCAGACCAGCTGAGCTCCGCACGGTTCGCGGATGTCCATGCCCAGCCCCATGTCAGAACCACTTCGCCTTCGGTCTCAGATTTCGATGCAATCACGTTCGACGGCTCGATCGGCACCGAACCACCCGCCCAGAGCGTTGCTGATTTCATGTTCGCATCAACAGAGTAAGTTTTCGCTGTTGACGCTTCTCCATGCGTGGTGATTGCGGACTGTTCGATCCGATAGCCCTGATACGCGAAAACGCCGAACTGAACCGGCACACCGTCAGACCAGTTCGGGCACTGTACGGACGCTGATGTGCTTCCGTGTTCGATATATCCGACAATGATGTCTTTGCTGCCTTTGCGCCGGAAGACGATCGCGAGCTCCGAGTCAGGGACGTCACTGTTATTGGTCGCTGTGACCGTTGCCATGTATGTCTGATCATTCGTCTGTACAGATAGACCTGACGGCATTGCAAGCGGACCTACCGCAACTACAACAGGATCTGACGCTCTGCTGTTGCCTTCATGGTCATGATGCGCATTCACACGCACCCACAGACACTCGTCGTCGTCGAGAACATCCGTTACCTGGAAGAATGCTTCATCGTTGCCGGTTGTGTCTCGGAAAGTAAATGCCGTTGTCCAACTCGGACTTACTGGCGGCTGAAGCTGTGCCCTCGGAGTGCCGATTGCATAGTCGACATCAATCGAGTCGATCGGATGCGAAGCGGTTGCGTTTGCCGTCCAGTTTACGCGGATATAATTTGTGCTTTCCCTTGAGGCTTTGTTGATAACCGCTTTGTAAGGTCTTGCGTAGACGTGCTTCGCGTATTTCCATGCGCTGCAACCGTGAATTGCGCCGTTCCCTCCGCAGCCTCTCGACCGGATCCTGACCCAGCGCGTATAACTGGCCGCTGCCAGAAGCGTCGTGTCTTCTGTCCGCGTAATCGTTCCGGAGGTCGATGTAGATGTGCCCGCTGCCCATCCGAGCGTGGTTGTTTTCCACGACAGCTTCGAACCGTCCGTCTCGTTGCTTTCCTTGACCAGTATCGTCTGCCATTCTACGCTGTGATATGGTTTCGTGTCCGTGCTGGAGCTCGGTGCTGACCACGGGAACGCAGTAACATTGTCGAGGTTGCTATCAAGAACCGCTGAAATTGTCGGAGCACTCGGAGCAGACAGATCCATCGTCTTTTCAGCCCATTCGCTCCAGTCGCAATCAGTCTTTTTCCCTCGGATCCTGAACTGGATGCCGTAGAAAAACACCGACGTGTTCGGCCAGTAGCTTGATGCGCTCTGTGAAACGGTCGCTGTCGTTGCCTTGACGCCGATCGTGACGCTCGTCCACGCTGTCCATTTCCCGCCTGCAAAAATACGCCACTGGAGTTGCTGACCTGCGCCATAATTAGCGTCAGCGATCTTCCAGCTGATCGTAAACTTCATATTGTTTCTTGCGATGCTGAGACCGCTCGGCTTTTTCGTCGCTGCCATTATGCCATCCTCATCTCAAGTTTCATTTGTCTTGCAAATTTTGACGCCCATGCTTCCGGGTCTTCCGATCCGTTGACAGTGATATAATTGACCACCTTCGGACCGTTCCCCGCCGCTTCTCGGATGTCATTCAGAAGAGCATCCTTGCCGTATAGAATCTCGTCTCCTGCTTCGCCTGCTCCGAATAATGTGGCATTGCTGAAGACATACGGATTTTCCATCGCTTTCGCATACCAGTTGACGCTGAAGTGCGGGAGAGATCCCTTGCCGCCGATTCCGAACGGAGCTTCGCCTCCAGAAATCGAAATATGCGGAAGCTTCAAGTTAGAGAAGATATTGCCGATGGAAAGCGGGAAAAATCCCTTTATCTTGTCTATGATCCCGCTGATCGTGCTCTTTGCTGACTCAATCGGCGATGTAATCGCGTGCTTGATTCCATTCCACACACTCGCAGCAGTGGTTTTTATTGATGTCCATACGTTTGACAGCGTTGATTTTATCGACGACCATACAGTCGAAACGATACCCTTTGCAGCTTCCCACGCGCCTTTCCAGTCGCCTTTCAGCAGTGCGGAAACGAACTGGATCACGCCTTTGATGACATCGCGGGCAGTCTGTACAGCGATTTGAATGTTCTTCCAGATTGCATTGAATACCGTGCCTTCTGTCTGCGCCTGCGTAACGAGCCATGCAATGGCCTGCGAAATAACGCTGATTGCCTGGCTTACAACTTCGGCAGCACTGGAGATAATCGACGAAATCTCGCCCCAGACATCCGACCAGCTCACGTCTGTCTCGCCGAGTGAATCAGTAATGACGCTGAGGCCGTCCGTTATAGCCGTGAAGACCGTCTGAATGACGTCCCAGGCAGTGCTCACCGCATCGCCGATCCCGCTCATAACGGACTGGAAGGTCTCGCCGATCGCCTCGATGTCAAGACTGGATACAAACTCCGCCACAGCATCGAAGGCACCGCTAAACATGTCTGTAAGCGGCGACAGATCCGCATTTGCTACGAAATCGCCGACTTTATCCATGAACCCAGAAAGTACCGGCATAAGACCGCTTGCGAGGCTGTTTCGGATGCCTGTGAAGGATGCTTTCATGTCCTGAAGGCTGTCCTGGAATGCCGCTGCATCTTTGACCGATGCCTCATCCATGACACCGCCGAGCTCATGTACCCGGTCGATCATCCCCTGCGTGTCTTCGGCGGATGTGTTGAGCAGTGCGCCCATTTCCATCGCGCCTTTTCCGAGTAGTTCTGTGGCCAGAGCAGTCCGCTCCGTGCCCTCTTCCATGCCCTGTAAGCCGGAAATGACGTTCGTGAAGAGCTCTTCCGTTGACATGCTCTTGACTTGGTCCATGCTCAAGCCAATAGCCTCAAACGCTGCAACTTGATCCTTGGAAGCGTCCTGAGAAGCTGTGGCAAGCTTTTTAAAGGATGCCGTCATGCTACCCATGCTCGTGCCGGAATGCTGAAGGACTGCCTCCCATTCCTGATAGAATGTGGAGCTTACTCCGAGCTTCTGGCTCGCCTTGTCGATCTGGTCGCCATATTCTGCCGTTTTGGCAGCGGTGCCTACCAGTGCCCCGCCAACCGCCGCAACAGCGCCAGCAACCACAGCGGAGCCCTTAGCAATACCTTTGGCAAGTGAACTCGATAATATTCCGCCGGATTCTTCGCCGGCCTTATCGGCAGCTGGTACTGCGGCCCCTGATAATTGTTCAGTTAATGACTGCTGCGCTCCGGACAGGACCGGAGTCACTTCCAGTGTCGCTGATGCTACTACCGGCATTTTTCCTCTTTTCCTCGAACCATCTCCGGAGCTCGTCAGGCGGCAGCGGATCTCGTCCGAAATGCTTCACGTTTTCCGGCTCTTTTTTCACTGGCCTCGGATACGGCTTCGGCTTCTTTGCCGGTTTCCCGGATCCAAGCGCCACAAGGTTCGAATTGATGTTAGCCAGGATATCGAAGATGTCTGCGAGGATCGCGTTCGTCTTCGCTGTCGTTTCCCATGTTGAGAACTCTGGATGCAATTCACGCACGAATGCAGAATCGACCGGCTCATGGTTAATAAATGCCCTAACTGCCGGCCATCCTAATGAGCTGCCGATGTCAGACAGCTGATACCCTGTTCTGGTCAGTAAGTCGTACTCAATCGCCTCACGATGGTCAGCTATGATCTTCGCAAGGCTTATGATTCCCCCGGCGCCACGTCTCCCTGCTGCATTACAGCCTCGGAGGCGTTCTTCCACGCCGTAATGATGTCTCGGTAATTCAGAAGAGACAGGGAGTTCGCGACGTCATCGCGGATGTATTTTTTGAAAAAAGAAATAGCGCTGTCCATCTCGTTCATGGAATGCGCCTCTTCAAGTGTCATACTCGTTGCGAGCGGGATGTTAAAGCTCTCATCGCCGATGTTGAGCTTCAGCCATTCCGGTTCTCGTTTCTTTAATGTGAACTCAGCCATACCTTCTCCTTATCCTCTAAAAATCAAAGGGCAGAGCACTGCATGTGTCCTGCCCCCTTAATAGCTCACGGCATTACTACGCTTCTTTCATGATCAGCTTGAAGCCGTCATCGCCCATGGCCGTGATCGTCGGCGTCCAGTTGATCGCCGCACCCGGCGCAAAGGTGACATTATCGACCGCAGAGACCTGCCCATAAGAGCAGCCGATCATCATCATGTCATCGCCGTCTTTCATGACCCAGAGGAATGCTTCCTGTTCCGGAAGATCTCCGTCAGACAGGTTCACGGTGATGACACCGCTTGCCGTTGTCACATTGCTCGCACCAACGACCGTCTTGAGGGCCTCCTCAACCGTGTCCATGATCGGTGACTGGATGGTCTCCGAATGGTCTGTCATGATGACTCGTTTGATCTTGTTCGCCCAGTTTTTCAGGTTCGTCGCGCTCTTATTCAGCGCAAGCGTGATGCCAGCATCCGAAACGTCACCGACGTGCGTCCACGTGTTCGGGATTGCAGCTGTCGGATCAGTCGGAAGCGCTGTGCCAGCCGGCGCATGATAAAACATCCCGGTCGCAAGACCGAGGCCAAGTTTAACATCCATACTGTTGCTCCTTTATATTTTTGCAATAATGTAGGATACTTCTTCAGTTACGATTCGCCGGTACTGTTGTTCTGCTTCCATCTCGCGCTGATGCGCTACGATTTCAAGCCGTGCCGAGCACATAGCCAGATCCGGCCTCACTGGATCACGTCCCCATGACCCAATAGAATTTACAGTGACGTGCCGCATCGCAGTAGTCTGCTCTTTGGCGATTGCCTTGAGCAGTGCCGTAGCCTGATTAAGATAATCAAGCGCTTCGGCTTCGGTCTCCGCTCTGGAATCAATAACGACAGAAAATGTGTCGATTGTCTGCGAGTCGGAGCCGCCCACCTGCGAAACGAGGATATTAGGAAGTGAATATTCAGCCGGCAGCGGTCTGCAATAAACATTCAGATACAGTTCGAGAGCCTGTCTGACCTCTTCCTCGATGTCTATGCTCTTATAGATCTTCATTACATCACCGCCTTGCTAAGGATTTTGTCTTCCGCTTCCTCTGCTGCACTTGCGTCGTCATCTGCTACTACATGAGCCACCGGCCTGGTAACGCCATAAGACGAATCCATATACCGAGGCTCGTTTGTCATCTCGACATGGAATCCGCTGCCTTTTGTGACGTATGACGATGCACGGACCGCGATATTTTCAGCCGCTGCCTGCACCTCGCTGGAAAGTCCATTAAGGCATTCTGCAAATCCCTGTGGATGATATTGAACTTTGAGCACACTCATCCGCGCCACCTCACGAGGTTAAGCTGGATATGTGCGAGTCTTCCGGCTCCCGGCCAGATAAGAGGATCACCGTTGATTGCGTAAACATTGTTGTTAAACTCTATCCGGTCTCCAGCCTGCACATCTGCGTCAAGCGGAGCGTAGACCGTAAGGCCGTCCGTGATGCCCTGGACACGTCCGTCCTGTGACAGCGACGTACTTGTCGGCTGCACTGAGCATTCCGTGATTTCAAGCCTTGTGGGATCGCTCCAATCGTAGACGATCGAGCCTCTGGATGTTGTTCTTTTCGGTCGGATCCGGATGATTGACTGCGTCCAAAAGGATATAAGAGGCATTTAATACACCCCCTCCACCTTATAAGGGATCAGCAATTCTTTGTTGTCACCGGCCAGCGCTGTTGCTCTGCTGTTGTTGATCCAGTTTGCATTGTACGTGACCGAAACGCCGCCAGAAGCCTCTGCGGTGATACCGGAAGGAACTGCCACCGCATGAGTCACACGATGCGCCATCAGCTCCTTAATCGGTGCGAGCATGGAATCCGGTAATCCAGCAGTGTAATCCACAACAACCGGAGCATAATAATCAACTCCACCCACACCGATAACACGAAGCAATCCATTCGGATCAATAACAAAGTGGCTGCATGTGGCTCCGTTGATTGCTACAGAAGCCACACTGGTGACATAACGCGCCGGAAGCTGGATGAGGACGTCTCCGCTAATCCGTACAACCCGCCGATCGAGAAATGTTGTGTTCAGCTCACAGGATGCTGACGGCCCGAGATGCCATCCGACAAAATTTCGGATCGCACCGCTCGCCGATGAAATTTCAGCCTCTACCTGGTTCGTCATGCCTGCGTATTTATTACCGGTGAACGTATTGAACTCGGCCACCGTAAGCAGGTCAGGAAGGCTGTCAACGTCTGTGAGGCTGTATCCCCATGTCGTCAGCAAGCTCATTTTTTCGCCGCCTTTCGGGTCTTGTTCGCCGGTTTAACCGCCTTGTTAGCCGGTTCCGCTGCTTTTTCCTTTTTTACCTCGACCAATACAGCACACTCCGGAGCTTCATCCTCTTCGTACTGGTAAATATGGCCGTTCGGCATAAGATAATATTTAAGCATTATGCCACCTTTCTATCAGGAGCCGCCGAAGCGACCCCCGATTGTTTTTGATTAGGCCGTGAAGACCTTCGCAAAGCCGCCCGGAAGGCGAACCGCTTCAAGGATCCGTTCCTCGATGCGGACCGTAACCATGTTCTTTACGAAGTCGTCTTCGTTCTGGTTGGCAACTTCAACTCTGAAACCTTCGCCCGCCTTGGTGATGACGGAAGCGCAAGCCTTGAACGCGCCAACGATAGCAGTGCCGGAGCTGATCGCGGAAGTCGCGACAACCTTCATGCCCCAGATTGGAAGGTATGCACCATATGTGCCATTACCATACGGAGCATATGCCGGACCGCCCATCAGGTACTGACCAGTCTGACCGCCGTCTTTGGTAAGAAGCAGAGTCTGAAGGTCAGCCGGGTTGATGATGATCGCGTCAGCGTCATAGCCGGTGTTAGCATTAACAGCCATCTTTGCTTTCAGCAGATTGTCGAAGCTGATGCCGGAGTTGACAGTCACGTCAATGCCAGAAGTTCCGAGCAGCGTGGATACCAGGTAAGCCTCGATCGTTTTCTGGAGCTCGTAAACGCCACGGCCTCTTACAACGCTCTCAAGATACGGGGCATCGTTCAGAAGCTCGTCGGTCTCTTTGAGGTGAGCAGCCTTCTTGACGAGGGCAGCGGTGACAGGCGTATAAGTCGGATGGATCTGCGGCTTCTCAGCGCCCTGAGCGGTCGTACCGTCAAAGTTCGCCGGAAGATCAGACGCACCCATGCGGAAATAGGTGTAAGAGTTTCCGCTGATCGCTTCGGTGCTGAACAGGTCTCTTACGCCGAGCTGGTATTTGATCTCAGCGACGTTCTGGCTGACATAGGGGATTGTCGGTGCTGTAACCGGATCGGTCGCGGCCTTGATAAAGGTCTGGACAGCGCCACGGTTTGCTTTGAGATATTCAAGGTCAAGAGCCTTGAGTCCGGATTTTTCTTCCATGATGGATTCCTCCTTCTCGGGTTTGCCGATCACATTAAGCAGGGACGCCTTCTTTTCGGCGTTTGCGATCTCGGCTTCTTTTGTTTCGATTTCGCCCTGTAATTTCACGCCTTCCTCAATCGCGTCCGCCTCGTTGGCTTCAATGCGATCCTTCAGCGCGGCAAGGGCTTCCTTTTTGGCTTTGAGCTCTTCTTTAAGAGTCATTTGTTAGCCCTCCATTTCTAAGGATTTGATATATTCCAGCAGCCTTTCCTTTTCCGGGTTGCTTTCCTTCCGCTCCTCCGCCGCCGCGTTGGCTTCCAGATCGTCCTCCCCTTCATCGGGTTTGTCTGCTTCATTCACCTCGTCATCCAGGAGCTGGTTGGCGAGAGAAATGATCTGTTTGATGATGTCTTCGTCTGATTTTCTGTTGCGTCTTCCGGCTTTGACTTCCGGCTCTTCGGATTTCGCTTCCGGAGCATCGGATTTGATCTCTGTAACGACAGCGTGCTGATTCGCCGGAATCGGTACGATGCTGACCTCGAACAGGTCAAGCTTCCGAAGCTCGTTTGCCTTGACGCCGTCTTCCAGTTCGACCGGACCGGATTCCAGAACGTCATAAGCAAATGAGAACTGATATACCACGCCGCTCTTCACGATCTCGCGCTTTTCCTGGGCGAGCTGGGTATCAAAAAAGCTCGCAGTCATGTGCGGGCCTTTATCAGTATCTTCTATGTCGTTTACTTTTCCGATGATCTGGTCGAGGTCGTGATTCCAGCAGAGCGGGAACGGGTGCCCTGATTCTTTTCTTTTTTGGATTGTCTCAGTGAATGCTCCCTTCGCGATCACGTCACCGTAGCTGTCCGGGATCCTGTCGTATGTCGAGAAATATCCGCTGATTTCGCCGTTTCCTTCATCGGCTTTCAACTCAAATGATTTATAAAGATGTGCCATTGGTAACCTCCTTAAAACGTGATGACAACTTCCGTGGAGCAGTTGCATCCGCATGTTGTATCCGGATCTCCGCTTTCATCTCCTGGCCACTCGCACCCATTCGAAAACGGCTCATCAATCGGAACTCTCTCGCCATTCATCATGGCGTGTTCGGGTCTCGGATTGTCTCCGGTGACCCACTGCTTTTCAACCGTCTTCTGGATGCCTCTGTCAGCAGCTTGCTGTGGAGCTTCATGTGTTGCTGCCCATCCGGCCACGCCGATCGCAATGGACCGTCCGAATGTGATGCTGTCACGGTCTTCGCGAAGCTTGAAAACATGTGACGGTGTCAGCTCTTCGTCTTCCTCTGCCTCGATCGCCTCTTCCAGCTTTCGCTTCGTTGCCACGTTGATCGCATACGCACGTCCGGAAGCCAGAGCCGCCAGATATTTCCGTGTGCGCTCGGTGTCAAATTCAAAGCCGATAACTTCGGCGGTCTCTTTGCCGTGTGCGTCTGAGATTTTATTCACCAGCGGGATTATGTCTTCCGTGAGCTCATCGTTCCATCGATCTTCATCCCACCATTCGGATGACCCCGCGCCGATTTTCGGAAGTACTGAATTAGCCTGACGCTTCCAGAACTTCTTCAGGATTTCCGCCATGTCTTTTTCTTCTTCATCGGTTGACCTTGCCTTGATGCGGACCTCCGTCCGGTGCTCTTTCAGCTTTGTCAGGTCAATCTTTTTGCACTCTACACAGCCACAGTTTTCTTCAATGGTCATCGGTTCCTGTGGATCCATGTGCGTGTCCTGCGGAGATGCCTGACCGCCTGAGACCACGTTCAACGGAACGATCAAATCATCACCGCCATCAATCGGAGGCAGGTTATTGTCTGCTCTGGCTTCGTTTCTGGTAAGCCACGGGCCACCAACCGATGCCTGGAGGATGCTCGCACGTTCCTCGAAGGAGCCTTTGAGCTTTTCTGTCAGGTCAAATTCAACGTAAGTGTCAGGATCAGCGCCTACCATCGGCAGAAGGAAGCTGTTTATCCTCTGCTGAATCATCTGGAGCCACGGGCCGAGGCAGTCAGCATAGAGAGCTCTGGCATTATCCTTAGCGCTCGCATAAGTCTGCGTTGATGTGTGCCAGATCAGTGACGGGTTGACGTGGTAAGCAGCTGCAACATCCTCACGGGACAACTGCTTTGTCTCCGCGTACTGCGCCTCTTTTGCGTTGAACTGGTACGGCTTGATCTCCATTCCGTCTTCCAGGAGAGGCATCTTGCCGGAGTTTTCGCCTTCGCTCCCCCATCCTTCACGAAATGCTGTCAGCCATTTGCGTTTTGTGTCGTCATCCCACGGTGCCACGTCTTTCGGCCGCGTTATGTAAGCATTGAACCGTCCGGAAGACCTCCAGACCGTCGAGCGGAACTTGTCCGCCTGTATCTGCTCAGTAAGTGTCTGCCGGAGCGCTGCGATCGGTGACTGATACCCGCCCGGATTGCCGGGCGAATACATCCGGAACTGAACAAACTCTTTCCGGGGCACTTCAATAAAGCTGCCGTTGCCGGTATGAATCTTCAGAACGTCCGGAGCATAATTTGTCTGCCGCGTTGTGTTTGCAATCCACTCACGCGGTATAATCCTCAGCTGGTATCCGCTGTCGCTGTCCGGATCCGGCAACAACCAGAGCGTCGCGCAGCCCATTAAAAGCAATTCTGTAGTAAGGGATTGGATCATCTCGAAGGATGTCTGATCCGCATTCGGCCTCCACAGAAGCTTTGCCGCCACGCTGTCACGGTCCCGCTGCCGATTGTTCTCGCCCTCACGCTTGTACACCTTAAGCGGCAGCTGTGCCACGGAATCGGCAAGGAACGACACCACTGCATACAGATTCTCTTGTGTTGCGTACAGCTGACGCGCTGAGAGCGGTCCGACCTGAGGCGCTTCTGCGGATGTCACCATATAAAAAATATTCTGTCCGAATAATCTCCGGAGCCTTTCAATTACAGGCATTTTGTCGCCCTCCTTATGCAAACATCAGACTCCCGCCGTTTGCATATGCCGAATCATAGATTTTCTTGTCTGTCTTCTTGATTTGTGTTGCCGCCGCAAACGCTACAAAACACGCGATCATCGGCGACGGGTCATCGGGACTCTTTACTCTGTCAGGCAGCTCGACCCCTCCGCCGAGGTTGCGGAGCTGCATTGTCTTCGCAGGCATATCGAGGATAGGCTGAGGAAGATGGAAAATCTTCACACCGCCGCGTGGAGCTGTTGGATCCGACGCTGCTATGCCATCCCAGAACCGTCCCCATCCGGATGTCAGCTCTGTACCTTCGATAGCTATCCGGTTCACGTTCGGGAGCGTGCATATCTGTTCTGCTAGGCCTGTAACAGGACACCCGCGTCCCTGGAACGCCAGATTCATCGGCCCGCGTGTTTGTCTCTCAGCGAACCACTTAATCGCCCATTCCGTACCAATGCGACGATCAACCACCTCGATGTGGTAATTGCCATCCTCTCGAAGCCCTGCAACGGATATGACTGTCCATCGCCGATTCTGGGATAGGTCTATTCCGAAAAACAGCTCCGAGGATGGTGCGATCTCTGATTTATCATCAACACCCGCATCCCATGCCCCGTCTGGATACGGCTGCGGGAGTATCGTTTCAACTTGCTGGCACATACATTCCGACCTGAACTTATTTTCCGGGAACGTCAGCCGGTTCGATAAAAGCGCCCGCTCGGTCAGATAACCGTATCCAAGCGCCGGATTAGCCTGTGCCAAGGCTTCCATGTCGTCAGTTTTTGCGCCATCTGGAGAGGACCACTCGAACAGCCCTAACGATTCAGCATCCACATCCCCGCCGAAGTCAGAGGCCACGCTTCCGTCAATGACCGCAATCGCCTGCGATCGCAGCTGGCGAAGCACGATGCTGTCCGGATCGCCCGCGTTACTAAAACACACGATCACGCCGTTCGGTTTCGCGTTTGTGCTGGCAGCGGCAGCGGCCCACGTTTCCCAGTCGCGCTGTTCACGAACCTCATCGAGCATAACCAGGTCATTAGAGTCGCCACGGCCTGCGCGTCTTGTTGGCGCTCCGACTTTATACTGCCGATTACCGGAAAGAATCAGGCGCTTGTTGCCGTTCGTTCGCGACACCCGGCTGATCTCGGCAGTCAGCTCCGGACAGGTTTCCTGGTCGCTGATGACCGCCTCCCATACCTCTTCTGCTTTGTCGAGGCTGAGTGACGTGCCGAAAATTGACTCGACACATAGTACATTCAAAAAAAACGACGCTATCACCTCGGACAGCACCGTCTTGCCGTTTTGTCTGCTTATCAAAAATAAAAGGATCCTGAAGCGGAACTTCCAGCCTGTCGCAAGATTACCGACGATCTCAAGCGCGTGGATCATCGCCCATTCTTGCCACGGGTAGAGGTGCTTCTTCAAAATCTTATCCGCGTATTCTATCGCGGCGAATCCGAGAGACGTCTCCGGAGTCAACTCCCGAAGCGGCGGCGTGTATAGTCGCGGTTCTGTTGAGCCTTTCATGAGACCACCTTCATCTTCGACCGAAGCAGGTCAAGCGTTCTTACTTCCGGATCATCATCACAGCAGTCCTTAGCAACCGCCAGCGCTTTCAAGTAGCTCGCTAGTAGCTTTTCATATGCCGGATAAAACGGATTCTCCCGGATGCCGGCCTGCCCGCCGCCGTTGTCATACTCCACGATCAGCGGCTCTTTGCCTATTCGCTTGCCCTCTTCCGTTAAGCGGTCAGCCATATGACGAAGCTGCTCTTTTATAATATTTTTCTCTGTCGCCATGTGACCACCTACTTCATTCTTGTGGGGAGGGATCTTAC
>Ga0247611_10008047_pt1 | contig 13085 bp, 12 predicted proteins | sample 177DNAGHGhighgp2_FD_192422 | JGI IMG/M metagenome (GOLD analysis project Ga0247611, IMG submission 192422) | Sheep rumen microbial communities from Palmerston North, Manawatu-Wanganui, New Zealand - 1770 DNA GHGhigh gp2 | ecosystem: Host-associated > Mammals > Digestive system > Stomach > Rumen... | reverse complement strand
GAAAATCAAGCCAAAATAGCCGAAGAAACCAAGCAAAGGTTAAAAAATATAGCCCTTGAAAAGTCAGAACTTTCATTGGAACCTCTTTTGGATGTTGAGCAAACGGTTAAAAATTACACCGAGAGCTTTATTAAGCTGACAATCAACATTCCGAGAATTATTCAAACTTATGTTCAGCTTGGTAGTTTTACCTTTGATGACTTTGATATAGATACCTCAGATTTCAATGGTTATACACCTGAATCACAAAAAATGATCATTCAAGACATTATCGGACACGGTCGCGAAGAAAAACAAGCCGAGTTTTTTGACCGCTATGATGACATAACGCACTATTTACTTGTGCCATTGGTGGAAGAAACAATTATTTCCTACCAAGAAAACGCTGATTTAATCCAGAAACTGGTTAGACAAGTGATTGATTATATTACTTCATATTCGGGAAGTGAAGAAAACACACGTAAAATTCTATTTTTTAACGGAGCTGATATTGCTCATAAGATAATGCTACAAATGAAGAATCATTTGCATCCGGCTCCCATGGAACTTCATATTAAAGTTGACAGCGATTACGGCACACAAACATCAGAATCTTATAAGTTGATTACAACGGAAGGACAAGCCCCTCTGGATTATCGTGCCTCTGTTGGCGATAAGTCTAAAATCAAAAATATGGTTTTTACCGGTTTTAAGAAATGTTTGTTTGATAAGCAAAAGTTTGATTCGTCAACCGAAAAAGACTTGAGCGAAATTTTAGAAAACGCAAGCGAAGTCTTAAAATGGTTCAAGCCGAATAATGACCGTGCCAAAGAGATATTTAATATCAAATATCCTGATGATGAACACCAGTTACATAATTATTTGCCTGACTTTATCGTGGAAACCGTCAGCGACAAATATATGATTGAAACCAAAGCTTCTAATCAAATGACGGAGAAGACGGTTTTAGCCAAGAAAGATGCCGCCTTAAAATGGTGCGAAATTGCAACAAACTTTGAAAAAGAACACAAAGGTAAGCCTTGGCACTATCTGTTAATACCTGATAACACCGTAACCCTTGACCGCACGTTTGATAAGCTTGTGAGAGATTATGAGGCTAAATAAGAGGAATAATTGATCGTTTTGCTGACGTCAGCAAAATGATCAAAATATAACAAAATAAGAACTTGGAGATATTTTATGGATAAAAATTTAATAACAACATTGACTAAAGGGTTTGAAGATGCCGCATTTGAATACGAAGGCGTAGAATGCTGGTCGGCACGACAATTACAAGTCTTATTAGATTATACCCAATGGCGTAATTTTGAAGGCGTAATAGAAAAAGCCAAAGAAGCCTGCCAAAAGTCCGGTCATGCAATTGAGGATCATTTTGCTGACGTCAGCAAAACGATCCAAATGCCCAAAACAGCAGAAAAAGACATAGATGATATCTTATTAACCCGTTATGCTTGCTATCTGATTGCACAAAACGGTGATCCGCGTAAAGAAGTAATAGCATTTGCTCAAACTTATTTTGCCGTTCAAACCCGCAAACAAGAAATAATAGAAGAAAGATTAGCATTAGCTGAGCGCTTGGACGCGCGTGAAAAGCTCACATCCGCAGAAACAGAATTATCTCAACTTATTTATGAACACGGTTGTGATGATAAAAGTTTTGCTACTATTCGTAGCAAAGGGGATACTGCCTTGTTTGGCGGATATTCCACTAAAATGCTTAAAAATAAAATGGGAATACCTGAAGGTCGTCCATTAGCTGATTTCTTACCAACCATTACCATTCGCGCTAAAGACTTAGCAACGGAAATGACTAATTTTAATATTAAAAAAGACGATTTACAGGGAGAATATCAAATAACGAAAGAACACGTACGGAATAATCAAGATGTTCGTACCTTGCTTGGTAACAGAGGAATTGTTCCGGAAGAATTGCCACCGGCAGAAGATATTAAGAAATTAGAGCGTCGTGTTAATAAAAATGCTAAACAATTACCTAAAGCTGGAAAAACATTTTCCAAGATAGCTAAGAAGAAAGGCGAATAATGGACTGTATTGTTTCTTGTTTGACTGACTTTCATATAACACTAGAAGGAATAGCAAAAACTATTGAATTAGCACTTGCATTTTGGGGTTGTTATATCGCAGCTAAAGGCTTAAAAACTTGGCGAGATCAAGTTATAGAAGAGCCAAAAATAAAATTAGCAAGAGAAATTGTTGAACAATTTTATAATATGAAAGATTTAATATCAAGAGCAAGATGCCCTTTTATTTCTTATTCTCCTGAGGAAGTTCGCAAGTTTTATGAAATGAGCGATTTAACAGATTATCAGGCAGGTTTAGCATACAGATTAATGATTTTAGATAAATCATTTGATCAAATTCAAGCCTTTCAAAAATTAAGAAATAAGGCTAAAGTAGTTTATTCTAAGGAGATTGAGAATTGTTTTTTTGAAATAAACAAAATACTTAATCTTTTTAAACAAGCTTGCAAATCAATGATGGAAGAAACATCTACCAAGAGTTTAGCTGAAATGTACGGCAAAAAAATGCAGAAAGAATTCTCTGAACGAGTATATGAAAAAGAAGAGAATGATGCTACAAATATTAAAATTAGAGAAGTTATAGAAGAGGTAGAGTATAACCTAAAGCCAATTTATAAAGCAAAATCAATTGAATGGAAGAAATTGGAATCCAATAATGAGGATGCTAAAAATGACTAATTGGGAAACATATCTTACCTACGATTGGTTTAGAGATATATGGCTTCCGGCGGCAGGGGCGATATTAATACCGGTTGCTATTGCTTTCTTTACGTGGTGGTTTGGATCTAGCCGAGCCGAGAAACAGAGAGAAATTCAAGAGCTTCGCGAGGATCTGAATTTTTTGGTCTCTGTTTGCTTGGCTAGCATAAATGGTCTAAAGTTTTTATCTGAAAAGCTCAAAGAAATTGAACCAAAAGAAAAAATTACAATTGATCTTATAGTAAACAATATCCCAAGTCCTACAGATCTTAATTTTGATGATATTTGTTACGGATTTTTATTTGATAATGTTTTTGCCACTGTAAATGAAGCCAAATACAAAAATTGTATAAGCTACAATACAGATTTTATCGTTGATATTGTACGAGTTAAAAGTCTATTATCCTCTACCGAACAATATGTTTCTCATAGAAATAGTGTTATAAAATCATTAGCTGAATGTGAAGATTTTAATACAAAACTGCAACGTTGCTTTGCTTTCCTCACTAATGATTACAAAAATCTTCGGCTTTTTTTAATTGATGTATACAGAATTACAATACTTGTAAAAATTATTATTTCCCATGTTGTTAAATTTAATCAAGAAATCAAAGGTCTAAAATTAACACCTCAATTATATAATCAAGAACAAATGGACTTTATTAAAATAGCTGAAGAAGAATATACAAAATACTCAGCACAAAAACAGGAGAGCCAAAATGCCTGATTTGTGTGATTGCTTTATATTTGATCCTCTCTGGTGGAAAGATTATGGAATTCCTCTACTGGAAGCCGTTGCTATTCCATTATTAGTATGGTTTTTGACATGGTATTATGGTGCAGAGAAAGCTGAAGAAAGAAAAGAAAAACGAGAGTTACGTGATAATTTGAACATGTTGCTTTCAGTGTGTTTATCCAATATTATAAAGTTAATAAGACACAGAAACGAACTTATTAAAATCCATAATTTAGAAACAGTTGAAAGAAAAATGGATATTGATACTATCTTGCAAGAAGTATCCAAGATATACTGTGTTAAGAATGATTTTGATGTGATTGATATAGCTAAGTATAGCTCATGTATAGCAGTTTCAGAAAATTATATGATGAACTTAATCACTGTAAAAAATGCTATGGAACTACAAATTGCAAAGATCAATCATCGTAATGAAGATCTAAAAAAGATTACTAATAATGAAAGTGTAGCTGTTAGAAAAAGATTTATGATGGAATTTATAGAATTAGATGCAATAGCTTTTACAAATGATATAGAATACCTTGAACAAACATTACTCTCCTTATATGGTCTTATTAAAGGAACAAAAGATTTAGAAAAGAAAATAAAAGGACTTAAATTAGATGAAATAAAATATTCCGAAGAACAAAAACAATTATTTGCCGAATTGGAACAAAAATATGCAAAGGAACAAGAAAAATGACTGAGCAAGAGTTGGAAGAGAAAATAAAAGAAAAGTTTTTAAGTATTTTACGGAAACTAGCAAAATTTATTGTAGAGGATTTAACAAAGAATGCCTCTCCTCAATTTCGCTATTTAATTTCCGGTTGCATGGAAGCAATGGAACGCTATAATTTAAGCTTTGATATGAATGGAGAGCAAAGAGAAACATACAATAATCTTTTTGCACAAATAGGCTCACGTTGTCGGATTAATCCAAAATATAACAATAACGGGATAGTTTATAATACCTCATACACTAACAATATGAACCAATTAGAGAAAATTTATAGTGCTTTTGAAAAGATAGATAATTTTTTGTCAGCGCTTGAGCAAACAAAGAAATTTGTGACAATTATTCATGAGGTATCTCCAATATTTAACGACATTGGCGTTAATCAAAACTATGTAGATGAGGTTTAAGATGACTGAGAAATTGACGAGATTAGAGTTAACATGGCCGGGGAAAGAAGACAGATTTAACCCTGAGCCGAGAATTTTGCTTGAAGACAAGGAAAAGTCATTTTCTTATGAGCCGACTGAAAAAGGTGCTGTTGAGCCGACGTATGATAATATGTTGATACATGGCGATAATTTGTTGGCGTTGAAGGCGTTGGAGCAAGACTATACCGGCAAAGTAAAATGTATTTATATTGATCCGCCGTATAATACCGGCAATGCTTTTGAACATTATGATGACGGCTTGGAACATTCTATTTGGCTGTCTTTAATGCGTGACAGATTAGAAATTTTGAAGAGATTACTTGCAGAAGATGGAAGCATCTTTATTCAGTTAGATGATAATGAAATACATTATTGCAAAGTGCTGTGTGATGAAATATTTGGAAGAAATAATTTTATAACAAATCTTATATGGCACAAGAAACGTGGTAAAGATAATTCTTCAAGATATTTTAGTATAACGCATGACCATATTTTGGTCTATGCAAAGGATGCTACAAAGTATTATATCAATAGAATAGATTTGGATGAAACTACAAAGAAGGCCTATTCAAATCCTGATAATGATCCTAGAGGGGATTATCGCGTCTTGGGTTTATGGGCAAGACAGCAAGGTGGTTCTGAATATGAATATACAATGAAAGACGGAAAGACATTTTCTAAAAGATTGTGGTTAGTGAATTTAGAAAGCATGAAACGATTAGAACAAGAAGACCGCCTTATTGTACGTGGTGATAATTTATACCGTAAACTTTTTTTAACAGAGAATAAAGGAAGTATTCCAGAAACAATTTGGATAGGTGTTTCTAACAACGCCAATGCAAAAGATGAATTAAAAAAATTATTTGGAACAGAAAATCTTTTTGATACGCCCAAGCCAGAGCATTTAATTGAACGAATATTAACAATAGCTTCTAATCCTGGTGACCTTGTGCTTGATAGCTTTTTAGGCTCAGGAACAACAGCTGCTGTTGCTCATAAAATGGGACGTCGTTGGATTGGTGTAGAAATGGGCGACCATGTTTATACGCATTGTATTCCTCGCTTGCAAAAGGTTATTAAAGGCGAAGATGCCGGCGGCGTAACCAAATCAACCGGTTGGCTTTGTGGCGGCGGTTTCAAATTCTATGAATTAGCGTCATCGTTAATCGTTAAAGACAAATACGGACAGCAAATTATATCCGACAAATACAACGCCGATATGCTCGCCGAAGCAATGTGCAAGATTTTGGGCTATCACTATAAGCCGGACGCTGAGAAGTATTGGAAACAAGGCTTTTCGTCCGAAAAGAGCTTTATCTTTACCACCACCATGAGCGTGCAAGAGGAATCTTTGGATAAATTAGCTGCCGAAGTCGGCGATAACAACTTGCTTATTTGTTGCAGCGCCTTTGTCGGCAATAAATCTGCTTATCCGAACATTACGGTTAAAAAGATTCCGTCCGCAATCTTGAAAAAATGCGAATGGGGTCGCGAGGGCTACCCTCTCAACCTCAGCAAATACACCCCAAAAGACGAAGACTTTGAGTTTGACGAGGGGGAAAGTGAGGAATAATGTTCTCAAATAAGAGTTGTTTAACTTGCGCCTTCTGTCTACATTGTAGAGATTCATTTTATGGCTTTCCTAAACCTGAATGGGATTATAAAAAAGATAATTTAACAGAAAGAGAAATCTTACAATTAGAAAAAGGCGACATTTCTTTTTTATCTGAAGCAAAACGAAAACGTGAAGAGTGGATAGCAACTTATGAAAAAAGAAAAGAAGAAAAACAGATAAAAATTGAAGAGGAGAAGAAAAAGTTAGAAAACAGTCCGTTGGGAAAGATATTAGGAAAAGATTTTATCAATATTGAATCTGCCATTTCAAAAAGACCTTCAATTGTTCCATTACTAGAAAATGATCCTTACCCTCAAAGAAAAGAATTCGGGATGGAGCCTTGTCCAGAAGCACCTGATTACGAATATTTAGAATGTCATAAAGAAATTTGGGGAGAGAAAGATGAAAATATATGGACTACTTTGAAAAATAAAAAATGTGACAATTATTATCCCTTATCAAAGAAAGAAACAAAAACATTAAATGCCTGTGATGAAGAACGCAAAGAACGAGCAGATAATAAGAAATTTTGGCGCGGAGCCGTAATAGGTTTTATTTCTGCGTTTGTTATTATGATATTAAGATTTCTACTTATGCCCTATTTTACTTCTAATGAAAAAGAGAGCACAGTGCAATCAGCGCAAATAGAGCAAAGACAAAATATTGAAGGGAAAGATGAAGATAACAAATGAATTTAATCTTTCTTCAAAAGAGGAAGAAATTATAATCCTAAAGAATACATTAGACATAATACATAATGCTGTCAATTATAGTATGTTAGATTTCTTCGGAACTCCTCCAAGAGAAGTAAGGGCTAAAACATCTGAGCATCTTAAATTATTTTTAATATTGTTAGTTGATTTTTTATCAGGAACAAGCAGTATATTATCTAAAAATCAAAAAAGTTATTGCGAACATCTTTCAGATATTTGCCAACAAAATCACAGTGATAAAAATATAAAAGCGTTAAGGAAAAGTGTTAATGCTTTTAATAATTGGATTTCCGAAGAACTTGTAATAAAGGACTTAAAACTGAACTCCTCAAAAGACTTTTTTGATATAAAAATTACAAGAAAAGATTTGATACAGATATGTGGTAATATTTGTAAACATAATATAACAAATTTAGCGTGGAAGATTAAAAAGCTACGTAAGATTATAAATGAAAATCAAAAAGATGCTTCAGATGATGATGTAATCGTGTCCTTGTATGAATTGTACGACATATTTATAAATGATTATGTTGATGTTCAGACGACAATTTGGGCTGAGCTATTAAACAATATCAGAATAGGAATATTACAGTATTTGAAACCGGTTTTCAATAAAAGCATTGTATATGAAAATGATGTTTATGGAAAATATCATTACGAATATCTATCTGAAATATCTTCTCCGTTAGCTAAGGAATTTTTTTGGAATTTAATGAATGATGTAAGAGAAGATTTTTATATTAAAGACTTTGAAAGTAGTGATATAATTAAAAAGGTCAATAAAGAACAAAACCTACATAAGTAGTATTTTTAATTCACTTCCCAAGTGACATCAAACACCGGCTCAATGCTATAATCCATTTTTAAGCTGCGTTTTTTACCACCGACAAGGCGGTTGCATTTCTTTTCCAATTCGCGCTCAATGTCAAAAGTGTTGAATTCGTTGTTATTCATTTCCGCTTGCAACTTTTTAATCTCGGCATCTATTGCAAGCTTGGTGTTAAAATTCTTCTCTAACTTAAATTGTCGCTTGAGGCTCGTAATCTTGTTTTTTAGCTTGTCGCCTTTTAAGTGTATAGCTTGCTTTTCATCAATTAACCAACGGTTAAGCTTGTCCACCTCGGCACGCAAAATGTTATCAATGCGCTTCTTTTCGGACTTTTCATATTTTGCCACATTTTGCTCGTGTATTTGCCTTAATAAGTCCTGATATCCCATTAAAATCGGCTCACCCGTCGCAACCACGTTGTCAAAAATATCTTCGGCACGCAAATTCAATAAACTTCCGCTATCAGACATTATGGTTGTAATTAAATAATTGACGTTCTCCGGTTGTGTCATCTTAAACAAAGAAAGCATTAAACGTCCTTTTTGCCCTGATTTTAGCTTGTCCGTTGCCTTTAGATGTAAATGCAAAGGCTCGGCGCTTAAAGCAAAAGCTTCATCCAAAATATGTTTGCCTAAATTTGAATCCGGATTATAAGTTGTTGCCGCCCGATTTAAAGATTTGCGCTCTCTTGGAGTTAATAAATCATAGTTAATCTCACGCTTATTGAAGTTTAAGCAATAGTTAAAACTTTTAGCAAAGTTAATCTCAGATGGCAAATCAAATACTTGTTCTTTAAATTGCCCGAACACCTTTGTATGTTCGTTGATAAACATTTCCGGATGATTCTTTTTGAGCATAACGACCGTCAAATCCCAGAAAATCTGTTTGCGGCGCTCTAAATAATCCTCAACGCGCTTCTTCATAATGTGTAGTTTTTCTTGTGTTGTCGGGCTTAAATTCTCTAAAACCAGTTGCTTGGCTTCTTCTAATTTTTCTTCACGCTGAACGCCTAAGCTTTCCTGTAATTCATCAAAAGCGCGGTTAATTTCTTCGGTGGTGCGGCAAAGGTCAAAAATAGCGGCAACAGCACGCTCAAAGTCAACACCGTCGGACAATGTGCCTAAAATCTCATCACTTGCGCCAAAAACACCGTCAAACAGCTTAAATTTTTGTTGCAAAATTTCATAAAGACGGACATCGGCAACGTTCTTTTTATTGATAAAGTTAATAATTACAACGTCGCACTTTTGCCCATAGCGGTGCACACGCCCGATACGTTGCTCAACGCGTTGCGGATTCCACGGCAAGTCATAATTGACGAGCAATGAGCAGAATTGCAGGTTTAAGCCCTCGGCTGCCGCTTCGGTGGCAATCATAATTTCCGCGTCTTCTTTGAACTTCGTAACAAGCGCCTTTTTCATATCGTTGGTGCGTGAGCCGGTTAAATCTGATGAGTGATTTTCTACGTAGTCATTATAAATTTGATTGGTAAGCGGCGAATTATTCTGCCCGTTAAAAGTAACAATCTTATCCTTAAAGCCGTGCGCGCTTAAATAATCGTAAAGGTAATTAAGTGTACGATTGCTTTCAGTAAATATAATTGCTTTACGCAATCCTCCTTTAGCTTGTATTTTTTCAAAGCCTTGCTCAAGCGCACCGATTAGCTTTTCGGTTTTACCGTCCACCTTTATTTTGGCGGCTTTATCAATTAAGCCCTGCAAAAACTTCTTTTCTGCTTTAATGTCTTCTTTTTGAAAGCTTGGTTTGTTAAGTGCCTGTTTTAGTTCAAAATCTTCTAAATTGTCTTCGTATTCTTCAAGCAAATCCTCGTCAAACATAAATCCAGAAAGCATATCTATATTACCGCTTGATTTTTCAATAGCTTCCAGGCGATTCATCAAGCCTTTAAGTGTTCCCTCTACAGCAGCGGTTGACGAACTCATCAATTTACGAATCATAAGCACGATAAGTGTTCTAAAGCGTGTTGTAATAGCAATTTGCGAAATATCCTGAATATAAGCCGAAACGGCAGTATAAAGTTCTTCTTCAGCCTTTGTCGGATTAAAAGCAACGGTCATAGCTTCGCGGTTGGTGTATTTAATATATTCCAACACATCACGGCGCAAAGTTCGGTGCAAAACACATTGCAGTCGGCGTTTTAATTCTTCATGGTGACGCTCAGAATAAAGGTAATTTTCCATAAAAGCGTATTCGTTACCTAAAATGCTCGGGTCAATAATACTGACGAGCGAAAAAATGTCCATGAGGCTGTTTTGAATAGGCGTTGCGGTTAAAAGCAATTTTTTCTTGCCGAGGAAAGTTTCGTTAATGCCTTCGGCAATTTTAGTTTTGCCTTTATAGAAATTGCGTAGCTTATGGGCTTCATCAATAACCACTAAGTCCCAATCTCTATCTTTCATCAGCTTTTTGAACTGAACGGCACAATTATATGAGCAAATTGTAATTCCTTTGAATTGTAAAATAGCCGAATTTTCATCCTTTATTGCAGTTCTTATGATCTTGCTATCTAAAATCTGTGTTGGCAGGTCAAACTTTTCTTGCATTTCTGTTTGCCATTGTTGGCATAAACTTGCCGGAGCAACCACAATTATTGAGTTTTTGCCGCGTGAATAATACTCTGAAATGACTATACCGGCTTCAATCGTTTTACCAAGACCGACTTCATCAGCTAAAATAACACCTTGAGAGATTGGAGACTGTAAAGCAAACATAGCCGCATTGATTTGATGCGGATTCAAATCAATTTTTGACGTTCCCAATGAGCCGGAAATATTATTAATATCCTCTTGGTTATGAGAGGACAAAACTTCCAAAGCCCAATATTTTGCTTTTATTTCATCTGCTGTTATCATAGAGCAAGTTTATATACGAATATTTCAAAAGGCAAGAATTTGTTTTGATGAATACAAATTTCTTCATTTTCAGTTAATAGCTCAAAAGTAGCAAATTAATGTATCAAGGCAATTTTTATTCAAATATGTTTACTTTTCAAAATATGCTTTTTATAATCACTAAAGGCTTATAAATTGGAGTGAACACATGAGTGCGTTGGCTTGGGTTATAGGAGGATTATTAACGGCAGGGCTTTTATCCTCAGGGAAGAAGAAAGAGCTTGATGCTTATCAGTTGTTGAGCAAGCAAGGCGATAAGATGTTTGATGACGCGTGGGAAAAACGCCAGAAAAGAGCCAATAAGAAAAATGCTTATGACGTGTTAGGAATTGAGCCGACAGCAACAGCCGATGAAATTAAATCAGCCTATAAGGCTATGGTAAAAAAATATCATCCCGACCATAACGAAAGCAAAAATGCGGCATCTCAATTCAGAGCCGTTAAAAAGGCTTATGATATTTTGAAAGATGAGGAGAAAAAAGCCGAGTATGATGCCAACATACTTCCTCGGGCAAAAAAGGTTTTACTGGTTGGCTTTTCTGTTCAGCAGTTACGATTGACTTTGGCTGAACACATGAAGATTGATTCCAAAACGATTAAATTCACGCAAACCGGTGATGTTTTTATCAATGATGAATTTTCCGCCTGCTGGTGCGAATTTGGTGGTTTCTTTGTTTATTATGAACCGCAAACAGCTAAAAACATTAAGTTTGACGATACAATCCATGAGGTTATCCTTTTAACTTCTTACAATATGTATGAGTTAGAAGAAATGATAGCAATGAGTTTCGGTTGCATGTCTTCAGCAATAGAGCTTAAGTATAATGGATTTGATTTGAGTAGCGGAATAGTCTTAAAATATGGCGAGTATGCACTATGTTGGCGACAAATTAATGAAGACTACTATGAATATTATATTCCGACAGTTTATTACACACCTGAAGGAATAGCCACCGAAGAAGACGACTTTGATGATTTTGACCTTTCTGACGAACCGGAAGATGTTAAGGAAATAAGTCACAGTTAAGCAGCTTGTATCCCTTGGCTTTGCTTAATCATCATATCAATCTGCTCTTTGGTGCAGCCTTGAGCGGTGAAGATGTTTTCCAGTTGCTTAACTCTTAATTCTGCTTGGAAAAGTTTGCTCTGTAGGCTTGTATTTTCTCTTTCCAGTGTCTCTATGCGGATTTTAGCCAATTCAAGCTCATGGGCGGAATATTGGGCTTCTCTTTCATAATATTCCTTATCATCTCTCAAGGATTTTTTATCAATGTTATTCATATTCTCAATAATCGGTGCAAATTCTTTACCAGTATAGACCATATGGCGGCGCCCTTGCTTATCATAGCCTAATTGTAAATATTCCAACCTAACCAGTTTAGCAATAGCCTTTCTAACGGTATCAGGCTGAACATCAATACATTTGGCGATGTTTTTATTATCTCCGAAGAATGTCGGATGTTTGGGATTTTTAGTGCGATAGATAACTAATTGTATGATTAATCTTTCTGTAACAGACAATTCTGTTTTACTTCTACTCATATTGTTTCCTTTAATAAATTCCTATAATTATTTATCAGGGAAAATAAGGCTTTGGCATTTATATCCGCCCCCTTGGCATCTATATCCGGATTTTTAAGGTTTTTGGCACGTATATCCGCTTTCAGTGGCATTTATATCCGGTTTGGGCGGCACGTATATCCGGTTTAGGCGGCACGTATATCCGGCTTTGAAAATCCAAACCCCTTGTGAAATAAGGGCTAAAGGGCAATTTTTTGCTCCTAAAATATAATATAATAGAAAGAAAATATATATTTTAATAGAGCACTTTTTGTCTGGAATTAAAATAGAAACCAAAGTAATTTCCTGATAAATTAAGAATAACTGATTCGGGTAATTTAAAGCAAAAATAAAATCCGCAATTAATGACGAAAATAATATTGACGACAAATGACTCGTATAAAAATTGAGGTTCAATTTAACTGATAACAAAATCAAACGGAAATTGAAATTCAGTGGGGAGTGGTGCTTTTTGCGGGAGAACAAAAGAAATGGCAGCACACTGGGAAGGATGCTGCCTTTTTGATGAAATTTATATTGAAACAATACGAGCAGAAATCTGCTACACATGTATTTATCTGGGTTTTGCCGCTATTTTCTATCAAAAAATTATCATTTTCATTTTTATTCAAATCAAAATCAGCAAATTACTCCTAATAAATAATTTTGTGAGAAAAACTCACGGAATTTAACATTTAAACAATAGGAGAAAGATATGCTCAAAACTTATAATAAAGAAAATAACACCTATAGTCGTTACTTTCACGTTTCAGAAATAGAAGCTGCATTAGAGAAAATGAAGCAAATCAGCAGTC
>Ga0247611_10008045_pt1 | contig 13087 bp, 7 predicted proteins | sample 177DNAGHGhighgp2_FD_192422 | JGI IMG/M metagenome (GOLD analysis project Ga0247611, IMG submission 192422) | Sheep rumen microbial communities from Palmerston North, Manawatu-Wanganui, New Zealand - 1770 DNA GHGhigh gp2 | ecosystem: Host-associated > Mammals > Digestive system > Stomach > Rumen ... | reverse complement strand
AAAACAGAGTGTTCCTTATACTGAAAGTATTGAAAACTTAGACCAACAATTAGAAGAAGCGAACAGAAAAATACTAGTAGATTATTCATTATTTAGTAATCATGAAAGTTTTTCAAAATTAACTATGCAAGGCAAAGCAAATGCTACAGTACAAGTAGATAAAGATATGGATGAATGGATGCGTATACAAATTGCTAAAGCAGTTACAGAAAGTACACATCAGGCATGTAGTCCAGAAGATGTTTGGACATTTTGTTCTGATGGAGTTCCTGGATTTACATGGGAGGATGCTGAAAATACATATACTATTAGAGACAGAATTAGAGCAGAAAAAACTATAAGTTCTTCTACAATATGCAATATTCTTAAATATATGGCAGATGCAAAAAGAACAAAATATTTAGTAAATACAAATGGAAAGCTGGTTATGACAGATTATATAGATCAAAGACAAGCTGACATGATGGTTGAAAATAATTACAAAATAGCTTTAAAGTATATAAATAAATTTATTGAAAATGGTAACAAAATAGTTTTTGACAAAAATAATTTTAGTATAAATAAAAATGCAGAGTTGAGTTATGAAGGAAAACAATTGAATTTAGATGAAGATGTAGAAGAGTTAATAAAATCACTTAATGTTGAATATAAAGAAGAAGAACAATCATTGGAACAATTGGATAGACAATTAGAAGAATATGCAAATATATTTAGAACTAGAGAAGTATATACAGCGATGTCTACAAGGGATAAAAACGAGTTATATAGAAATGTAGAAAGAGATATGTATAAATATGTATGTATACAATTAGCTGATGCAATTACAAAAGGAACAGGAAAACAATGCTCTCCTGAAGATGTTGTTATATTTAGTACAAGTGATAGACATATACGTGGAATTACATGGACTGGAGCAGAAAAAGCTATAATAATAGAAAAACGAGGTGATGAAAATCCACAACTTGCCCCAGAAATAAAGAAAATAATAATAGGATTAATTAATTTTAGCAATCGTACTCGTTATGACAATGGAGATGGAATGACTAGTACATGTTGGATTGACTTAAATACAGACATATATGAACATGAGAAAGAATATGGAGAAGATAGTGCAAGATTTGTTGATATAGTTTTATTTATGAATTTTTGCAAGATTTCTTTTGATGGCAATAATTTTGAGGCTAAATTAGATAGTAAACAAAATGATACAGAGGTAGAAGCCAATAAAGCAACCAATCAAGATTCAGCAGATTGGACACATTAATAAATAAAAAGTATGATGATAAATAGCGTTTTTTAGAGTCATTTATTTGGCTCTTTTTTCCTTGCTATTCTCCTGAAAATATGCTATTATAACATAAGAAAGGATAAAGGAATGTTTATAATAGAAGAAGAATTAAAAAAATTGCCCAAAAAGCCAGGTGTATATTTAATGAAAGACAAAGACGAAAAAATAATATATGTAGGCAAGGCAATTAATTTAAAAAATAGAGTAAGTTCATATTTTAGAAAAACAGATAAAACAAATAGAATTCTCAAAATGGTTTCTCTAATAGACCATTTTGAGTACATTGTTGTTGATAATGAAGCAGAAGCATTAATTTTGGAATGTAATTTGATAAAGAAAAACAGACCAAAATTTAATGTTCTTTTAAAAGATGACAAAACTTATCCATATATAAAAGTTGATGTAAAGTCTGAATATCCTAATGTTGCAATCACAAGAAGAGTTATAAATGATGGTTCAAAATATTTCGGACCTTATGCAAATCCAGGATCAGCAAAAGAGATGTTAGACTTTATAAAGCAAAAATACAAAATAAGACAATGCAGAAATTTTAAATATAATGACAGACCATGCTTAAATTATCACATAAAAAGATGTCTAGCACCATGCCAAGGATATGTATCACATGAAGAATATATGGAGCAAATAAATGAAATAATAGATTTACTTGAAGGTAAAACAGACAAGATTTTAAAAGATTTAAAAAATCAAATGAAAGAGGCGTCAATCAAACAAGAATATGAAAAAGCTGCATATATAAGGGATAGAATGGTTGCAATAGAAAGAGCTTCAAGCATGCAAAAGGTTTCAAATATTTCAGAAAACAATATTGATGTTATAGGGCTTGCAAAATCTGAATTTGAAATTTGTATAGAAGTGTTTTTTGTAAGAGGAAGCAAAATGATAGGAAGAGAGCACTATTTCTTTACAGATTTAAATGATATGGAAGAATCAGAAGTAATAGCTGGATTTATTAAACAATTTTATATGGACAATTTAAATATTCCAAATAAAATAATGATAAAAGAAGTATTAGAAAATGAAGAAGTGCTTGAAAAGTGGTTATCCACAATTGCTGAACATAAAGTGGAAATACATAGTACAAAACGTGGTAAAAAGCTCAAATTTGTTGAGATGGCTGAAAATAATGCAAAAGTTACATTAGAAAATAAAGAAAAACAAAAAAATAGTATTTTATTGGAATTAAAAGATGTTTTAAAAATGGATAAAATGCCAAAAAAAATAGAAACTTATGATATCTCAAACATTTCAGGAAATTTTATGGTTTCTGCAATGTGTGTGTTAAAAGATGGAGAAATAAAAAAGAATTTGTCAAGAAGATTTAGAATAAAAACAGTTTTAACTCAAGATGACCCAAGATGTATGGAAGAAGTTATTACAAGAAGATTAGCACACTCAGTAGAAGAACCAAATAATCGTGCCTTTGGAGAGTTACCTGATGCAATTTTTGCAGATGGTGGAATTACACAAATAAGGGCAATAAGAAGAGCAATAGATAAATACAATGTACCTATAAAAATATTTGGTATGGTTAAAAATGATAAGCACCAAACTAGAGCTTTAATAGATGAAGAGAGGAACGAAATAAAAATCTCTCCTGAATTAATGCTGTTAATTACTAAATTTCAAGATACGGTTCATGATACTGCAATTTCTTATTATAGAAAATTGCACGAAAAATCTCTAATACATTCAGATTTAGATGATATTAAAGGAATTGGAGAAGCAAAGAAAAAAACTTTGCTAAAAACTTTTGGAAGTATAAAAAAGATTAAAGAGGCAAGTGCAGAAGAGCTTTGTAAAGTCAAGGGGATTAATAAAGAATTGGCAGAGAATATAAAGAAATATATATAAAATGAGCCCAAAGAATAATAATCTTTGGGCTGAATATCAAATATATCTAAATTAATCTAATTATAGTATACTACTTTTTATTAAAAATGCTGATTTTATGTAAAATGAATCGCATAATATGAGTATATATTACTATACAAAATTTATAAATTTATAAATTTGTAAATGAAATCATAATGACAATCTAGTTGCAATATGTTATAATAGTTATGTAAAAAAGAAAATAAAACAAATTTAAAGTAGGATAAAAGATAACCTGCACCTATGTAAAAGGAGAAAAAACATGGAATGGACCAAGGAGCAACAACAAGCAATATATGAAAACAAAAGTAATATATTAGTCTCAGCTGCAGCAGGAAGTGGAAAGACGGCTGTTTTAGTAGAGAGAATTATTAATAAAATTTTAAATGAAAAAATTGATATAGACAAACTATTAGTAGTTACTTTTACAAATTCTGCAGCTTCAGAGATGAGAGAGAGAGTTCTTAAAGCAATTTATAAAAAAATAGATGAAAGTATAAATGATGAAGAAATACAGAATTTACAAAAACAAGTAGTTTTGCTTAATAAAGCAAATATTTGTACAATTGATTCATTCTGCTTAGATGTAGTTAGAAATAATTTTTTCGAAATAGATATTTCACCAAATTTTAGAATTGCAGATACTGCAGAGATTGAGCTTTTAAAACAGGAGGTTTTAGAAGAGCTTTTTGAAGAAAAATATGAAGAGAAAAATGAGGCTTTTCAAACTCTTATAAAAACATATACAAGTTATAGAGATGATACTCCTTTAAAAGATTTGATTTTAAAGATTTATTCATATATTTCATCTAGCCCATATCCTAAAAAATGGCTAGAAACTGCGGTGGAAAAATTTAATTTACCAAAAACAAAAACAGATTTTAGTAAAACCGTTTGGGGTGAAATTTTAGTTCAAGAAATAAGAGAGGAATTGCAAGATGACATTGTAACTCTTGAGAGCGAAGCAAGAATACTTTCGGTAGAAAAAGATTTAATTTTGTTTCAAAAAACAATTGAAAATGATATAGTAGAGCTTCAAACTTTATTTGAAAATCTTGATAATTGGGATAAAGCATATTCAATTGCAAATTCTGTAAATTTCATAACATGGCCAAGAAATAAAGTGGATTCTTTGGAAAAAGAAAATGCCAAAAATATAAGAGACTCAGTGAAGAAAAAATTTAAAGCTAAAGTTGACAAAATATTTGTATCTAGTTCAGAAGAAGCAATTCAAGATATTTTGGAAATGCATAAAACTTTAATTATGCTTAAAAATCTAATTTTTGAATTTGATGATCTTTTTACAAAAAAGAAAAAAGATAAAAATATTGTAGATTTTTCTGATGTAGAACATTATGCTTTACAAATTTTAGTTAGAGAAAAAGAAGATGGTAAACATGAAAGAACAGATATAGCAAAAAAATATATGAAACAATTTGAAGAAATTGCAATTGACGAATATCAAGATAGTAATCTAGTGCAAGAGTATATATTAACATCGGTTTCTCGTGGTAACAATATTTTTATGGTTGGAGATGTTAAGCAAAGTATTTATAAATTTAGACAAGCAAGACCAGAACTTTTTTTGGAAAAATATAAAACATATAGTTTAGATAATGCAAATGATAAAGGCTTAAAAATTCAACTGTTTAAAAATTTTAGAAGTAGAGAAAATATTTTAGATTTTACAAATATGATTTTTGCTACTATTATGAGTGAAGCATTAGGAGAAATAGAATATTCAAAAGAAGAATATCTAAATTTAGGCGCAAATTGGAAAAGTGAGAAATTTGCAGTAAAAAACGAAATAGATATAATAGACTTAAAAGAGCAAGAGAAGCAAAAGGAGTATGGTGAAGAAACAAGTGAAGAAGAAGAGATTCAAGAAAAATTAGAAGATATTGAAATAGAAGCAAAATTTATTGCAAAAAAAATAAAAGAATTAGTTGATAGTAAATATCAAGTATATGACTTAAAGGAGAAAAAATATAGAGATATAAAATATAGAGATATTTCAATTTTGCTTCGTTCAACAAAAGGAAAAGCACCAATATTTGAAAAAGAATTAATAGAAAAAGATATTCCTGTATATTCAGACATGTCTTCTGAATATATAGATACAATGGAAATTCAAACGATTTTATCATTACTTAAAATAATAGATAATCCAATGCAAGACATACCACTTGTAACTGTCATGCGTTCAAGTATTGGAAAGTTTACAGATGATGAGTTAGTAGAGATTCGCTTGGCAGATAGGCATTCAGAGTTTTATTTAGCATTGCTTAAAGCCAAACTTTCTGTAAATACTGAGTTAAAAGATAAAATCGAAAGATTTTTGAACCAAATAGATATATGGAGAAAAGAGCAAGAATATTTAGCTTTAGATGAATTAATTTGGAAAATATATGAGGATACAGGATTTTTAAATTATATGGGACTCCTTCCAAATGGAATGCTTAGACAAGAAAATTTAAAAATGTTATTTGAAAGAGCAAAGCAATATGAATCGGCGAGTTTTAAAGGATTGTTTAATTTTATAAGATTTATTGAAAGACTTCATTCAAGCAGTGGTGATTTAAGTTCTGCAAAGATGATAGGAGAAAATGAAGATGTAGTAAGAATTATGAGCATTCACAAAAGTAAAGGGCTAGAATTTCCAATTGTCTTTTTGGCAAGTACTTCTTCACAATTTAATTTGATGGATTTAAATAAAGATATTTTATTAGACCAAGAGTTAGGATTAGGGGTTAAATATATAGATTATGATATGCAAGTAAAGTATGACACCTTAACAAAACTTGCTTTAAGAAATAAAGAACTAAATTCAGTTTATTCTGAAGAAATGAGGATTTTGTATGTTGCACTTACCCGTGCAAAAGAAAAACTTTATATAACAGGACTTAGCAAAGATTTTTCAAAAACAAAAGAAAATATAGAAAATATGATTGCTATATATACAAAGCAAGAAGGTAAAATTAATCCAATTTTAATTAAGAAATATAAAACTTATTTAGACTGGATTTTAATGACATTTTATAGTAATTTTGAAGAAATGAAAAATCTTGTAGATGTAAATATTTACGAAAAAGATGAATTGGTCAAAAATTTAAGTTCAAAAGAAAAACAAGAGATAAATTTACTTAAAATAATAGAGGAAAATTGCAAAAACGTGACTGATGAAGAAGTAAAAAAAGTAGAAGATGAATTAGGTTTTATATATAAATATAAGGCAGACACTTTAATTCCTTCAAAAACATCAATTACTGCAATTGCTCATAAGAATTTAGAAGAAATAAAACATAGTGCATTAAGTGAAGAGCAAGTTTTTGATGAAATTAATTCAGGAATTTTGGAGGAAAAAGAGGAAAAATCTATAACTTTTCCTGTTCCAAAGTTTTTAAATAATGAAAATGAGGAGATTATTTCAGCTAGTAAACGTGGAACAATAATGCATTTATGTATGAAAAATTTAGACTTTTCGAAGGAATATGAATTACAAGATGTAGAAAATTTGATTAGAGAGCTTAAGAATAAAGAAATAATAACTTCAAAAGAGGCTAGCTCAGTTAATAAAAATCAAATTATACAATTTACTAAATCTGATGTATGGAAAGAATTAAAAGAGGCAAAAGAATATCATAAAGAGGAACCATTCTACATCAATGTACCTGCAAATGAAATAGGCGCAACCGAAAGCAAAGCAATTGTTTTAGCACAAGGTATAATAGATTTATATTATATAGACAAAAATGATAATTTGGTACTTTTAGATTATAAAACAGATTTTGTAAAAAAGGGAGAAGAAAATGAGTTGATTAAAAGACATTCACCACAACTTGTTCTTTATAAACAAGCTCTAGAAAGTGCATTAGGAAAAAGTGTTGATAGAATTTATATATACTCAACAGCTTTAGGAAAAAAAGTTGAAATATAAATAAGCGGTTGAAATATCAGGTTTCAACCGCTATAAAATTTAAATATTAGAAGATTTGTTTAATATGATTTATTTTGAATTGAGAATCTTTTACATAAACTTCTATTACATCAAATCTAATAAAAGTATTTTTTATCAAATGTATATAGATATAATATTTTGCGACATTCAAGATATGCTTTTGCTTAACAGATGTTACAGCATGAGCTGGTCTTCCAAATTTAGAATTAATTCTAGTTTTTACCTCTACAAAGACTAATTCATTTTTAGTCAAATCATTTGCAATAATATCTATTTCGCCTTGTCTACATCTAAAATTTCTTTCAATAATTTTATAGTTATTTTGCTCAAGATAATTGCATGCTTTCTCTTCTCCAAATAGACCTAACATTTGATTTATATACATACATAGCCTCCAGGAACTTTTTTAATATATCCGTCCATTTCCAGAATAAATAATATGTTTTGTATTTCATTTATCATATAGTTTGTTTTTCTGGCCAAATCATTTGGTGTAACAGGATTACTATTGATTAATTTGAACAGTTTAGTTTGTTTGGGATTTGAGAAAACAGGAGATATGCTCTTTTTAGTATTTATAACATTATAATTATCACTATTTTTAAGATTTTTATATATTTCTGTATAGTTGGAAAGCTTTAATTTGTCTAGTATATCAGGCGTATTTGTAACTAAAGTGGCTCCTTTTTTTAATAATCTATTTGTTCCTATACCATGTGGATCATCTATTTCATGAGGTAATGCAAAAACAGGTCTTTTCTGTTTTTTTGCATAATTTGCTGTTGAAGTTGTGCCACTTCTTGATTTTGCTTCAATTACAAGTATTCCTAAAGAAAGTCCACTTATTATACGATTTCTGTCAGTAAAATTTGAAGAATAAGCTTCTGTATTAGGTGAATATTCTGATATAATAAGTCCATCATTATCTAAAATTTTTTTATATAATTCAAGATTTTCTGGTGGGAAAATTTTATTAAATCCACAGCCTAATACAGCGATAGTTTTCCCTTTTTGTTTATAAGAGTAAGTATGAGCACTGGTATCTATGCCTCTTGCTAATCCACTTACAATTGTTAGTCCTATACTAGATAATTCATATGCAAACTTCATTGTTAGCTTTTTTCCGTTTTCACTAGCCTGTCTTGAGCCAACAATTGCAATTGAATTTGAGTTTAAAAGTTCCAAATTACCTTCTGCATATAATACAGATGGAGGATTAGGAATAACTTTTAATTTTTCCGGAAATGATTGTCCGGGATAAATATATTTTTTTCAAAAAATCACCTTAAATAACAGATTTAGGTTTTTGATTTAAAACCTATAAAACAATTTAAAAACATTGTTGTTCAAATAAAAATGAAACATTTATTGTTTGATTTAATGGGATAAATATATTTTTTTAAAGAAAATTTGTAACTGTATCATAAAAGTAAATTAATTGTGTGAAAACATAAATGAAAACGTTAAAATTTGTAATGAAAATTTATTTTAAGAGAAAATAAAACAGAAGCCATACAAAAAAGATGTTTTTTCTATTGAAAATTGAATACAGAGAATTTTCACGATAGAGCAAATTTTTATTGCAGTTATAAATTAGTATTGAAAAAATAATATTATACTTCTTATATATAAGAAAAAAGAGAAATAAGCTTTGAAGAGATAAGAGCAAAAATCAATTATAATAAAAATTTTCTATCTAGACTTCTATACTGAATTGCTTCAGTAATATGAGGAACTTCAATACTTGATGAGCCTTCCAAATCTGCAATTGTTCGAGCTACTTTCAAAATTTTTGAATATGCTCTTGCACTTAGTCCAAGTTTTTCAAATGCGGATTCTAATATTTTTTTACAAGACGTATTAAGCTTACAATATTGTGAAATAAGCTTTGGAGTTAATTCTGAATTAGAATAAATATTATAATTATTATATCTTTCAAGTTGAATTTTTCTTGCTGAATTAACTCTTTGACGTATAGATTCTGAGGTTTCAGCATTTGAGGTTTCAGTTTCAAGTTTTGAATATTTAATACTTTCAACTTCAATATGAATATCAATTCTATCTAAAAGAGGACCGCTAATTTTATTTAGATATTTTTTTATTTGATAATTTTGACAAGTGCAAACTCTATCTTTTGAGCCATAATATCCGCATGGACATGGGTTCATACTTGCAACAAACATAAAGTTGCAGGGATATGTTACAGAGGAATTTAGTCTACTTATGGTTACAAATTTGTCTTCTAATGGAGTTCTTAGAATTTCTATTGTAGACTTATTAAATTCAGGTAATTCATCTAAAAACAAAACTCCATTATGAGCTAGACTTATCTCACCGGGCTTAGGATTTCGACCACCTCCGACCAAAGAAACAGATGTAATTGTGTGATGTGGGCTTCTAAAAGGTCTTGTTGTAATTATAGGATTATTTTTAGAAAGTAATCCGCATATACTATGAATTTTTGTGGATTCTAAAGACTCGTCAAAGCTAATATCAGGCAAAATACTTGGAAGTCTTCTTGCAAGCATAGTTTTACCTGAACCAGGACTTCCAATTAATAAGCAATTGTGACCTCCAGCAGCAGTAATTTCAAGAGCTCGTTTTACATTTTCTTGACCTTTAACTTCTGAAAAATCAAATTCATAAGAAGGCTGAATACTATTATAAAAATATGAACATGGAATTTTTTCTATAAGAGAATTACCATTAAAAAAATCCGCAAGCTCTGATAAAGTATTTACAGGAAATATATCTATTCCCTCAATTATACTGGCTTCAACTGCATTTTCTTTAGGTAAAAGGATTCTTTTTATTCCAAGTTTTTTTGCTTCGATACAAATTGGAAGAACTCCATTAATTTTTTCAATATTTCCATTTAAGGATAATTCTCCTAATATTGCTGTTTTTTCAAGATATTTAGGTAGATTAGTATTAACAATATTTTCATTAGAGATAAGAATTCCAATAGCAATTGGTAAATCAAAATTTGATCCTTCTTTTCGAATATTTGCAGGAGAAAGATTAACTACAACTTTTCGACTTAAGAATTCAAATCCTGAATTTTTTATAGCAGTTTTAATTCTTTCTTTTGATTCTTTTACAGTAATATCAGGAAGCCCAACAATTTCAAAACTTGGAAGTCCAGAAGAAACATCAACCTGAGTTGAAACCATATATCCTTGCAATCCATTTAAGGCAATACTTTTGATTATGGATAACATTTTTTCACCCCCTTTCAGCTTTGGGGTGGTTAGGAAGTTATGATTTAAAAAATAATTTAGGATGTAATTTGTTTTAAAAAATAGATTTTTAAGGTACATTCATATTATAATCAGATTATTTATAATTGTCAATAAAAAAATGGAAAAATTTTACAATTAATTAATAATTATAATGGATAATCCTTTTTCAATAACGTTTTTTTATAATAATGAATATTTTTTTTGAATATACAAATAATTGTAAGAGAAACAAATATATGGAGGAATAATGAAAATATATGTCAAGTAATATAAAAAGATTTTTTTTTGATGTAATAGGAACATTAATTGGTGCTTTCATTATGGCTTTTGCAGTAGCATTTTTTTTATTACCAAATGAGTTATCATCAGGAGGATTTTCGGGTATTGCAACAATTTTATATTATAAATTTCATATTCCGATGGGAGTTACAATAGCAAGTTTAAATATACCATTATTTTTGGTGTCGGGATATAAAATAGGAAAAAAATTTTTTGCAAAGTCGATTATAGGAACGATTAGTCTTTCTTTTTTTATAGATATGTTAGATAGATTAATTCCTCTAACAGGGGACAAGATGTTAGCCTCGATATATGGAGGGATTTTGACAGGAATTGGTACAGCTCTAATTTTAAAGTCACATTCATCAACAGGAGGATCTGACTTACTAACTAATATATTAAAGAAGTTCAATAACAAGTTAGAGATGGGGAGGATAATTACAATAATTGATGCAATAATTGTTATTTTAAATGTAGTTTTTTTAGGAAAGATAGAAATTGGATTATATTCTGCCATTACAATATATTTAATGGGATTAATGATTGACATTGTCTTTGAGGGTATATTTTTCTCAAAATTAATATTTATTATATCAGATAAAAATGAAATAATTGCAAAGGAAATTCAAACTAAAATAAATAGAGGAATTACGGGGTTAAATGGAAAGGGAATGTACAGGAATAAGGAAAAATTGATTTTGATGTGTGCAGTAGGTAGATGGGATATTGCTAATATAAAAAAGTTAATTAAAAATATTGATCAATATGCTTTTGTTGTTGTAACAAATTCACGAGAAGTACTAGGGGATGGATTTAAGAGTTAATTTGGGAATGGAGCAAAAATTTACTTTAAAAGGTAACTACAACAGCAAAATAGAGAGTACAATTTATTTGTACTCTCTCCATTTGTTCTTGTATAGGAAAAATCGTTTTTCCTATACAACAAAAGATATGTACAGAAATTTTCTAAAGAAAATTTCGCACGCGAACAAAGACGGAGCGTGTAAATAATTTAAAGACAATAAAAATTTAATCACGCTCCTTTTGTTCTGAAATAATCAAAGTAGAATTAATCTTTTTTATCAAAATCTTCTTTTTTTTCTTTTGGAATAACAATATTTCCTTTGTTTTCTTTTTTGTTAGGTTTATCTAGTATTATGTGGTCATAAACAGGAGATATTTCTATTTCAGAACCATCACCACTTACCACTTCAATATCTTTTTTTTCTTCTTCATCTTCTTTCATGATTTTAAACCTCCTTTCTATGTTGTATTATATCTATTATAATAACGAGAGCAATAAGCAATAGTCCAATGCAAGAAAGCTTGATTCCTAAATCTAAATATGGTGTTTTATATAAAAATTCAATAGAATGTTCTCCTTTTGATAAAGGAATTCCAATAAATCCAGTGTTTACATTAATTACATCAGTTTTATTTCCATCTATATATGCTGTCCAACCTAGAGCATATGATGTAGAAACTTGTAAAATTCCATCTTCATCATTTTTTATAGTTCCACATATATTTTGTTCGCTTAAAGATGTTATGATAAATTCGGATTTTTTTAAATTATTAATATCTATAGTATACGTATCTACAGGAATGGCTATAAGTTTAATATTATCATAAGCATATGAACCTTTTTTAGTAGAGAATATTACAGATACACTTCCATTATGATTTTCACTATATCCCAAATTAAATAAAATATTTGGATTATCTATATAATATGGGCTTGTTACTTTATCTCTTATGGCTTGTTTTTTCTTAATACCATTATATTTAGCGGTGTTTGAGTGTTCTGCATGAGTGCTGTATTTTTGGCCCTCAATCAATAAATATAATTCGCAATTTTTAACATTTTTATCTTTAATCTTTAATTTAAAAGAGTTTTTGTTTTTCTTTGGAGTAATAGTTTTTGTATTTTCATCAATAATTTCAAAAGAATCAATAATTTCATATTTTACATCCTTTATAGATGAAATGTTTTTTAAATTGTTTTGCTTTATATCTAAGTTTTCAACAGGCTTAGAATCTTCAAGTACTGCGGTTTTTAATAAAGCTTGCTCTTTTTCTAAAGGAGAAAGTGCTGTATAATCTTGTTTTAAAGAATAATTATTATAAAATACCGCTAATGGCAAGTTGTATTGATTTATATATATTTGAGTTGTAGTTTTATCATCTGGTATTTCATGTACTAAAGTATATCCATAAGGCACATAATTATTGTCTTTTTTATCAACGATATAGTATTTTGTCCCAAGTAGGGTAGTAATTCTTAGCCTTGAGTCAAATTCGCGTAAAGGATTAGTTTTGGCACTATTAAGTATTAATAACTCTCTAGATAGTGTTGACAAATATTGATTCCCAATAGAAAGATAGTTATTAAGACCATTATATCCATATTTATAGGATATGTTA
>Ga0247611_10008044_pt1 | contig 13088 bp, 7 predicted proteins | sample 177DNAGHGhighgp2_FD_192422 | JGI IMG/M metagenome (GOLD analysis project Ga0247611, IMG submission 192422) | Sheep rumen microbial communities from Palmerston North, Manawatu-Wanganui, New Zealand - 1770 DNA GHGhigh gp2 | ecosystem: Host-associated > Mammals > Digestive system > Stomach > Rumen ... | reverse complement strand
TACCTGATCATTTAGTTATTCGCAAAGCAATTGGAGAAAATAATAATGCTTTACTTTGTTATGTCCATATCGAAAATAAAGGCAAGGATTCTTTTTTGATTGAAAGTAGTCATTTAAATAAAGCATATTCAGTCAAAGAAAAAGATGAATATGATAGCAAAGATGATTATAAAAAGAATAAATTATTAATGATTGCTTCAAAAGAAAAAAGAATTAATTTGGATAATTATCAGGAAATATTACTTATAGGAGATATTGCTTTTACAAATAAGAAGGAATATATAAGTCCTACAGATGAATTAATATTGTTTAAAGTTAGATCAGATATTCAAAATTATCTTAATCTATGGAAAGAATACAATCGAATTGAATTAGAGAGAGAATACGAATTATTTAAACAATCGTCTTATTTAAAATATGATTCTATTTCATATAATGACGATATAAAAGTATTCTTTAATGATGATAATTTCAAGAGGCTAAAATCATTTAAAGACAAAATGTGTTTTTTGGGAAGTAGTTCATTATTACAGTTGTTTAAATCAAATGATTTAGATTCTTACAATAATATCGAAAAAGATTTATTGTCTAATAAAGAAATAACTGTTATTGAAGTTTTAGAAAAAAACACTAATGTTGTTGAAAAATCCATTAAGATTAAGGTTCAAGACAGAAGCTTTTTTCATAATTCTATAATTTTAAATTCCGGTTATATATGTTTATCTCTTTTAGGAAATAAGATATCATATAACAGAAGAGAAAAGGCTAAAGAGAGGATTATTACCGGAAAGTCCGGTATACAAAAAATGTACACATGGTTTACCGATAATCCTGAACCATCTGAAGTAATTAATAAAATGCAAATAGATGGAAAATTGTTGACTAAAACAAATTTAACATCTAATCAACTTGATGCTATTGACATTATTTGTAATACTCCAGATATAGCAATTGTACAAGGGCCTCCTGGTACTGGTAAAACAACTACAATAAGAGAGGCTTTGATACAAATAAATAGTCAACAAGGCAATAAATATCAATTTGGTAATAACTTATTATCAGGTTTTAGACATGAAACTGTTAAAAATTTAACAGAAAGTATTGATTTATTTGGTTTACCTGCAGTAAAAATTGGTGAATCTTCAAAAGATAATGAATCTGATTTATTAGAGCCTAGAATCATTAAATTTATTGATGATTTAATTGATGCTTTAAAAGAAAAGTATAAAGATTTAACTGCTAGTGATGATGAATATATTGATTTTAAGAAAAAATATTTTAATTATATTTCATTTAACAATTCGATTGATTCATCTATTGAAATATTAGAAGGCATAAAAAACTTAGATGCGTTTAAATATGATATAAATGTCACTTCTAAAATTGATGAAATGATAAAAGGTTTAAAAAAGAATAATCAAAGTTCAAAGCCTGAAGAAGAAATGTTTGTTGATTTCTTATATTCACTACCTATTTCTGAGGAGGCCCATAATGATGATGCTGAAAGAGTTCTAATAAATTTATATTTGTATAAGAACTATCCATCATTAAGAAATGATTGTGAATTGTTAGAAAAAGTTTATAATTCTTACCCATATAATCCGTTAAAGATAAAAACTTTAAGAAAAGAATTAATACTTAAATATAGAAAGCAACCAGATATTTTAACAACAAGGGGAAAGAAGCAAGAAATAATTGATTATCTTAATGAATTATTTGATGTAGTCAAATGCCAACGCTTAAAGAAATTTGATGGTGATAAGATTGCAATATTGGATTATATTGATAGCTTAACAGAAAATCCGCTGCTGATAAGGGATACTTTATTAGATTATACAAAAGTCCTTGGTGCAACTAATCAACAATCTACATCAAAAAATATGTATGAAATCAAAAATGATGATGTATTATTTGACAATGTATTTATTGATGAAGCAGCGACTTCGTCACCACTTGATTTGTTTATTCCTATGTCACTAGCCAAGAAAAAAGTTATTTTAGTTGGAGATCATAAACAATTACCTAATATAACAGATGAAGGTATTATTGATAAAGTTAAAAGTTCAGTTAATAAGAACTTAGAAAAGACTGATGATAAAATAGATATTTCTAAGACAATGAAGGAGACCTTATTTGAAGTATTGATGGATAAGGCTCATGAGTTGGAAAAGAAGGATGGTATTAAAAGAGTTATTACATTAAATACTCAGTTTAGAATGCATCCTAAATTAGGAGAAATAGTTTCTAGAAATTTCTATGATGGAATAGTTCAATCAGTAAGGCCAGAAAATGATTTTTATCATAATTATCATGGCCTTACTAATAAATATCTTTATTGGTTAGATACACCTTATGATGAATATTATAAAAAGGAATATAGAAACATAGGTAGCAAATCTAGAAAGAATATTCCTGAAGCAAAAAAAATTGCAAAGCATATTAAAGAAGCGTTAGATTCAAAAGATTATCAAAATCAAACAATAGGTGTTATTACATTATTTAAAGATCAAGAATATGCTATAAAAGATGAATTAAAAAAAATAGGAATTGATGATGAATTTGGAAATAGAATGCCTCGTTATGCATCACAAGAAATTTTGGTTGGAACGGTAGATGCATTTCAAGGTAGAGAATTTGATATTGTATATTTATCATTAGTATATTTATTTAATGAAGGTAAAAATTATAGCCGTTTAGCCAGCGAAAATGGTAGAAGCTTAATGTGTGTTGCATTGAGTCGTCAAAGAAAAATGCTTATTGTTGTTGGTGATATGAGTGTGTATAACATTGCTGCTGCTAAAGAAAATGTTAAGCCGTTATATGATTTGGCAATGTTGTGCTCTGGAGGTGATATGCATGAGTGATGTTATTTATAGTTCAAAACTTGTACCATCTTCAGATAATTCAAAATATGTTAATTATTTTGCGATTCCTGTTTCAATTATTAAGGTAATGATGACTATTAGTAAAAAGCCAGAATTAAATCATTTTGAAAGAGCAATCATTTCTTTATTATTAAAGGATTATTATTCAGTCCAAGATTTATCAGATACATTATTACTAAAAAAAGATTTAATAGAATTAATAATACATGATCTTGAGGCAAAAGAATTTATTGATTCTAATTATAAAGTTACAGAAAAAGGTGAAGCAGTAATTCAAAATGTATACAAAGAATTAAAGCAGGAAGTATGTTATTTATTTTTTGATTATAATAGAGGATGCTTACTATCAACTTATTCGAATGGCAATGATATTGTATTTGGAATTGGAAAATATAATGATGGAGCTTATAGTTTTATTTTAGATGGGGACGCGTTTAGAGAAGAAGTAGCATATAAGTTTATTAAAACAGAAGATAATAACAAAAAGTTTGATGTAGCAACAATAGAAAAAATCGTTTCAAGAGATATTTTTAATAAAACAAAGATTGAAAATCTAGTTAATGTAAAAGTTGTTGATATATCAGGAAAAAGGTATCATTTGATAAGTGAAATTGAAACTCATTCAAATTATAAGGGGACAAAATGGATTGTTAAAAACCCTATTACACTTGAAAATGATGATGGTTTATATGATTTTATTTATACTAATAGTACTAATGATTCAATCAAGGAATTGATTAGAAATATAATGCAATTTAGAGTCAATTCGTTGAATGACAAAGATATTAACAAAACATATAATCTCATTAAGGATAAGTTATTTAATAAACCCATTAAGGATATTCACGAAGATTTTATTCTTCCTTTGATTAGTGTTATTAATGTGTTAAATGAATCAAAAAATAAAGATTATAATGTTAGAGTCCACAGAAATGAAATTGTGAAAGCTGCATTATTAAATCTAGGCGATTTATATGAAAAGGTATTATTTCAAGCAGCTATTTCTAATAGTCATAGACATGAATTTGATTGTTTAGGAAAAGATGTTAGAGAGAATAAGATAAAACTAAAAAATATTGCAGCTACTTGCGGGTTTGATGTTAGTGAAAATGGTGAACGAATACTAAATGTTACTAATCGTTCTTTACGCCGAATCATTATGGATCCAAATAAAGCTCAATTGTCTGAATGTCTTTGCTGGAATTTAGTATTAACTACCAGGGATAGTAAGTTTTATTTTTCTAAGTTGTCAAAAAAATATCCTAATTTTATTAATCTAATGTATCAGTTTAAAAGAGATTATAGAGATGAAAGTAAACATACAGTTAATGTAGCTGATATATCTCCTAAATTTTTTATTGATTTATTGTTTGATATTTTAGATTATGCTTTTGGTTATAAAGTAAATCAGCAAGTATTAAATGAAATTATTAATTATAAAGATACAATTTGTGATTATGCTTTTACAGAGGAATTAATTAGAACTGAATTAGGAAATAAGATTTTTGATTCTAGTAGTAAGGAATTAAATGAATTGAAATTTAATTTGATTTCAATGTATGATGCATATGTTACAGAGAGTAGTTCATATTTGGGTTATGCATATCCTATTTTAGATGACACTATTAGACGAATATTAATTTCAATTAAAAGTAAGTATAAGTGCTCATATTCGAATATTCGTGAATTATTTGAAACTACAGATAAAATATATGATTTCCTAGTATCAATAGGCTTTATTATGGATAACAATGAGGAAATTGGAAACAAGGTAATTGATTCACTTGACTATATTGGTGTTGAGGCAAATATAGAAAAAGGTTTTTCTTTAGAATTTAAGGATTCTGTTCTAAGAGTTAAAGTACTTGCTTTAGTTGTATGTATGGCTAAAAATATGGCTATTGCAAAAGAGTTTATAGATAAAGGATTAGATGATTTATTTGTTATAACATCTACCTTAAGTTATTTACAAAGACATCAACAAGTTCATGTTTTTAATGATAAACATGCGAAAATTATTGTTGATAATATTATTAAAATTATAGATTTTATAGTAAACAAATCTGATTTGATAAAATGGTAAGGGGTGTTGCAAAGATGGCAAAAGAAATTAAAGAAGAAGATTTAATAAAAAGAAGTGAAGATTTAGATGCTAGAGAGCAAGGTCTTATTAAGAGAGAAAATGAGGTTTCTAATCTAGAAAATATTAGAAAGAAACTAGAATCAGATTATGTTAATAAAACCAATAGTCTAAACACTCTAGAACAAAACATCTATACTGAAAAAACCAAAACCATCACTGAAAAAAATAATGAAATAAAGAAATTAGATGATGAACTAAGCAAAATTAATAAAGATATTATTGATAAAAAAGAAGAATTAGCACGTCTTAAGGCCCAATTAGAAGTTGAGGTTGATGAAACTAAAAATAAGAAACTAATTGCAGTTGAGGAACAACTAATTGCTAAAATTGAAAGAGATACTAAGAAGATTCAGGACGAATATGCTAATTATTTAAAGTCTGCGACAGATACTGTTCAATGGTCTGAAGAAAAGTTGAAAAAGGCATTTAATGATTTAATTGCTGAATTTAAAAAACTATTAGAGTCTAAAGAAAAAATAGTTCAAGATAAAATTGAAGATTTAAATAAAGCTAAAGAAGATTATGAAAAAGCAATCGAAAATAATAGTCATATTCAAGAAGAAATTGCTAAATTAAATATTAAAGAAAAGCAATTAGATACAAAAGAAAAGATGCTTCAAAGATTAATTGATAGCGAAGCTAACAAAAGAGCAAAAGATATCGCTGAAGAATTGAAAGTATTAAAGGATAGATACGAGCAGATAATTCAAGAGAAGAATCAATTGGGTATTGAATATCAAAAAATGGTTGATTCAGCAAATAGTCATGAATTAATTGACAAATTAGAATTGGAATCTAGAGTTAGGAATCTTGCAAAAATTAATGAAGAATTAGTAACTAAGTTCGGACAATACTCTTCAAGTGAATTTGAAGAACTTAAATTAAAAGCATCTAGATTAGAAACTATACAAAAAGAAAATGTAAAGCTTCAATTAGAAATTAGAGATTTACAAAATAAAGTTGATGTATTTAATTCATCTCAAGAAAATGTAGATCATTTAAAGCATGAGAATGAGCAATTATTAAACAAGATAAGGGTTGAAAGACTATTATCTATTGAATTAAAGAATCAAATTGAGGAATTGGCTTCAAGAATTGAAAATGTAAAAAGTGGTATTATTGCCTCTGAAACAATTGAGATTCCATATCCACAATTTAGAGACTGTGAACAATCAACTTCTTCTAAAAATGAAGTTGAATGGATTGGTAATATTATAGACCTTTGTAAGGAATCTGGATTTGAGTTTTCAAAGAGACTATTTTATTCATTCCATACTGCTTTAAAAACATCTGATATGTCTCCATTAACAGTATTAGCTGGTGTATCGGGTACAGGTAAATCAAAGTTGCCACAACTTTATTCTAGGTTTGGTGGACTATATTTTATTTCTGTTCCAGTACAACCCGACTGGGATAGTCCACAATCATTATTTGGTTATTTTAATAGTATTGAAAAAAGATTTAATGCAACATCTTTATTACGTGCATTAGTTTCTTTTCAAGCAGATAAATCTAAATCTGAAACGAAAGACAATATTTTAGATTTATCTAACAATGTATTAATTGTTTTATTAGATGAAATGAATCTTGCACACGTTGAATTATATTTCTCTGATTTATTGTCCAAATTAGAAGAAAGACGTGGAGAAAGTAAAGATATTGGCTTTGAAGTTGATTTAGGCGCAGGAAATGAAAAGTATTCAATTATATTAACTGATAATGTTAAATGGGTTGGTACAATGAATGAAGATGAAACTACTAAGTCTTTATCTGATAAGGTAGTCGATAGAGGTAATGTAATTTCATTTCCAAGACCAGAAAAATTTGAAAGATATAATAATAAGCAACTTGCCCCTGAACAAGCAAAGATTCAAAGAGAAGTATGGAATAATTGGGTAAATGATAAAACTGAGTTAACTGACGAAGAAGCCAATATCTATATGAATATTGTCGAAGGCATTAATGACGCCCTTAAAAATGTTAATAGAGCATTAGGGCATCGTGTTTGGCAATCAATTGAAAACTATATGATTTCTCATCCTTTAGTTAGTGAATTTAAGGATGATGAAGATAAGCGTAAGAAAGCATTAAATTATGCTTTTGAAGAAGCTCTAGTTCATAAAATAATGCCAAAGCTTAGAGGTATTGATACTACAGGTGAACAACGAGAAAAATGTTTAGATGTCATTGAAGAAATATTGAGATCTAATGAATTAACAACTATCATTGGTGACTATGAAAACGCAATGAAGTCTGTAACTGAAACATTTATTTGGGATTCAGCTAAGTATCTATCAGAAGATTATAAAATGGAGTGATAACATATGAAGTATGATAAATATTATGAACATTTATTTATTGATGGAAAATTAAATAATCGATTTGTTACATATTTATCATCTATTCATATGATAAATTCTTTAACTAGAAGAGATAAGGTTTCCAATAATTCTATTAAGGATATTGGAAAGAATTATTGTAAAAGAGCACAAGAATTTTATGAAAAGGCAGTTAGTCCATTATCTTTCTTAAATGATGATATACAATTGATTTATGATTATTCAATTGATCATATTGGAAAGATTTTGGAAATGCCTCACCAAAGTATTATTAAAGAAAAGAAATTGGTGCGTAAAGAAAATTTAAAATCTATTGATAGTAAAACAATAAATTGGTTAGCAACTAAGCCAGGTTCTTCGATAAGAGAAAAACTAGCAAATGTTGATAAGGTTTCATCAACAGTAAAAAGATATTCGTATAATGTGAAAGAAAATCAAGTTTTACTAGCATATTTTAGGAAAATTGCTAGAACAATTAATCAAAAAATAGATGTTATGAAGAATCATCCTGATTTGTTTGGTGATGTTTCATTCGAAATAAACGATTTAAATTCAAAATTAAAAAAGATACGATTCACTATTAAAGATTTATTTGACGAAGTGGTTGAAAAAGACTATTCAACTCCTAATAATGCATTAATAGGAAATGTAGATTATTCAAGTGTATGGAAATCATATTTAGATTTAAAACAAATAGATATAGATTATAGTGATGCATTTAATCTATATAAAGAAGCATTCATCAATATGTTTATATCTGCATTGATGTCAAGATATGATTTTATAGAAAATGACATATTATGCTCTGATATTTATTCATATGTTTTATTTGTGAAAAATAATAACAGATTTACTGAACTTGTTTTTAATAAAGATGAAGATCTAATAATAACTATAAATAATTATGCAATGGATAATATGTCTATTATTGAAACTAATAAATATAATGTAAAATTAGTTGAGGATACTTCCGATTCATTTAGAGGAATTGGTTATAATGTTTTTATAGATGATGAATTATTAGGTAAATTTTATGCTGATATTTTAGGATTTAAGGAAGTGTTTGATGCTATTTGTGCTAAATTACAGCTAAAGCAAGAGGTAAAAAGAGAATCTCCTTTGGAAAAGAATGCATATACTTTTATTTCTATTAATTCTTATGATAATATGCAACATGATTTATGTGATGACTTTAGGATTAGTGTTAGAGATAATAGTTTTGCGTATTTCAATAATGATATAGTATTTGCTGATGGTAAGAATATTTATTACAATTCATATTTAAAAGAAAATTTTTTAGAATTACTTAGATTAAATTCATATACTCAGGATTTTTTAACAAATTCAATTGTTGTATATGATATTAATGATAATTATGATGAATTCTCTTCTGCAAAATTAAGAAAAACATTTTCTTCAATCTATTCTAAGAGTTATCCTGTATGGAGATCAATATTAGCAGGTGAAGCATATATTGATTCTGAAAAGGTTAAAACAGTTATAGATTATTGTGGAAAAGATTTTTCTATATCAAAACTTGAAAGAAAAAAAGAGAGATTTGTTCATTGTGGTCCAATTGAAGTTCCTATTTATTATCAAGTTTTCAATGAGTTGAATTGTTATAATTTATATATTAATGAATATGAAAAGAAAAAAGGGATAGTATTTCCTCAAAATATAAAGGATGAGTTCATCGCAAGTGGATTATTATATTCAATACTTTCAAAAAGGAATGAAAATGCAATCATTGCTGATGGAACAATGAGCAATCATAAGCTTTATAGAATTTCTTTTGATGAAGAATGCTATCATAGGATGTATAGTGAATTTAAAACCATGTTTTTATCAATCTATGAAAGATATGATAATTCAACAATTTTTATTATTCCGGATTTTTTAGATGAAATATTGATGGATTTTAAAAATACTATTAGTAATGCATCATTAGAAGCAGGGGCTAGAATTATAATAGATAGATTAAATAAAAATGAAATAACTTGGTATGAAAAACTTCCGAAATTATCTCTTGAAGTTATAAAAAATGGTATGTATGATGATCTAGTATTAGTTGATAACCAAGAATGCGAGAATATAATTGGTAAAAAACTTACAATTGAGATAAAAGAAACATTAACATTATCAAAGGGTGAAAAAAGCTACATATTGCCATTAAATAAATCTTTTATTGGTGAGCAAAATGATTCATTCGTTGCAAAGGCAGAAGACCCATCGTTCCCATTACAAGAAGATGTAGAAGTTAATCTTACTTTAGAATATAGTTTTGGTGCAGAGAATAGTTACAATTTGTTTTTAAAACCAAAGAAGAGTAAGGCTCCATTTGAATGTATTGAAATAAAATGGGAAAAAGAACAACCGATAGAAAATCTTGTTTACCCTAATATAGGGAAAAAATACGCAAGTGAAAACTTTGAAGTTGAAATTGGATTGTTTAAAAGAAATTGCGATTACGTTAATTGGGCTTGTGACTTATTAAGGAAAAAGAAGTTTCAAGGCAGTAATAAGAATATATATAATGATATAAGAAAAAATTCATATCTTCATCAAAATATGATCTCTGCTGGAATTGATATGAAGATTTTAGATGAAATTATGGATACAAGTAATTTCTATGAAAATTTAAGGTATCTTCATGCTCTTATGATTTATAATTATGAGCACGAAAATAATGAAAAATATAAGGATATTGCACAATGGAATTTGGAAGATATAGAATGTGCAATGATAGAGTGTTTTAGAAATAAGAATTTGTTCGTAGATGATTTTATTAAATTTCCTGAAACATGTTATGGATGGTATTTTTCATACAGATATGATGATCATTTAATTATTAGTAAAGCTTATAATGCTTTGATAAAAATGTCTGAGACAGATGAATTTTTATCTTCAAAGAAATTAAGGATGCATTTTCAAGCATTGACTGGTGCTGCAACCAATAATTATCTTATGCCTAAAAATATTGCAATAACAAATGCTAGTTATATTAAGTATTTGTTGAAAATAATTATTAAAATAATGCGCGAAATGGCTGAGTATGATTATTCTGTTTATTCTGAGGATAGAAATAATAATCCAAAAGAAAATTCTTTCATGATGCGATATTGCGTTGAAATTCTTATCTCATATTTATTTGTTAGGGAACTTCCACAGTTTAGTGAAATTCGACCAACAGGTATTTATTGCAAGGAAATTATATCTTGCTTAAAAAAATTTAATAAAAAATATCAATCAGTTACAGATTGGTTTGGTAAAGAACCAAACATGAAATCTAAATATAATATGTCTTTTGATAATCAACCAACTGATTTATGCAATGTATTACCAGAAATATATTGTTTGATTTTATATTTATCAGGAGATGAAAGAGCTAATTATATTAAGATAGGCTCAGGTGATTAATTATGAATGATATTATAATTATGATGAAGGAAAAAGTCTCTTTTTTGAGAGAAGATTCTAATATTCAGAAGTTATATAAATTTTTTAAAAATAAAATATATTTGGTTTTATTTTTAAAACAATATAATGGATTAATAACTAATTTAGTATCTATAGATTTGCTAATTAATGTCAATAATATAGAGGATGCTCTAACAATATTTAGAAAATATTTAGAAACATACTTTATTATGATGAGTATCATAGAGCATCCTGATTTAGTTGATTCTTACGTAAAGCATGATATTTATATTAGCAAAAAAGCTTGTAAAAAGGATGTAAAAGAAGTTAAAGCCTTTTGCTCTGGAAAACCAGATGGTTTTCTTGAATATGGCTACCTTGAAAAATATGTGGAAGTAGATGATGATTTCAAATACTCTACAAAAGTAGTTGCAGAAGTTGGTAATGTATCTAATTTTCATGTTTGGTATAAAATGTGTAACAATTTTGTTCATAATAATTTAACATCTGTAAACGTTGACCTTAGTGATGGGAAAGAGACATTACTTCAAGGTGTAGAAAAAACTTCAAATCTTTTAAATGAAAAGATAAATAAAATTTTAGATTTGAACTAGTGGTTCATGGTGACTACTAGTTTTTTCTTTTATACTATAGCTGTCTTAAGACTTAAGGCAGAAAAGGAGATAGTAACCTAAAATGAAGTACTATACAATTGAAGAATTATTTACTAACGGTGGTGGACAGTTTCTAGTAGCTGTAGAATCAGATGAGGAGCTTAACAAGATTATCCTTGAAGAAAAGGAAGCTTATAAGGACACAAAAGATTTAACAGAAATTAGATATCACGAATGTACAGAAAGAGACTATGTTAAGTTTCAAGAGGTAAATATAGTGATGCATGCCAAATCATATTTCTACGATACTTTAGAAGTAGATGGCAACCTCCCTATTAGGGAATATAACAAAATTAAATATGCTCCTGGTAATGAAACTAAAGCAGTCGAATATTATCAGAGAAGAGTTGCTGCATTTGATAGATTAAGAAAAAAGCTTAATCTAGAAACGATATCAGCAAAGGAATTCCTAGATGCTGTTGAAGCTGAAGCTACTAATAACTAAATAATATTAAATGAATATATATAGATAATATAAATAAAGATAATTGATTTGTAGAAATCAATGTCCTCTTATCTCCCAGGAGTTAAAAAACTTCTGGGATTTTTTATTTTTGTCAAAAAAAATTAAAAATTTATATTGAAAACATGTAATTCGCGATTTTCCTCGAGCTGGCATAAATGCCCCTTTTTTTAAACTATAGCTGTAATCGATAAGGAAGAAAAACTTAGAGATTAAAATTGTATAAAAGGAGGAAGAAATAATGATATTTGTTGTTGAGCCAGAGGATATTGAAAGACAGATCATAACAATAAATAAATGGTTAACAAAGTCAAAAATTCCAAGGGCTTATAAGATTAATTTAATGATGTCATATCATATCTTAGCAAATAGTGATGATCCGGAAGATAAGGAACTATTCAATGAGTTATATGATGTACTAAGTAAATTAAAAGTCTAATAAAATTAAATATTTATATTAATAAAATAGGTTGACTTGTCCCTATGAAAGATGAAATTACAAAAGCTATATTTTAGCATTAAAGGTTATAGGTTTAACCTAGAAAAGCCAAATTATAAATTAAAAACATTAAACAAAAAAGGAAAGGAAAAATTAATTAAAAATTAAGAGGTAAAAAACAATGGAAGGATTTGTAGACGTAAGATTATACTTACAAGATTTTAAAGGAAAGAGAACAGTAAATGGTGAGGCAATCATTGAAATTCCAGGAAGAACAAAGAAGGCTAATGATAATAGATATGGAGATATTATTATCACAGCTGATAAAATTATTGATTTTGATACATTAGTAGATTTAGCAGAGGATGCTAATAGAATTGATGAAATTGATTCTAGAGAGGGTATTACATTCTATCATGTACCTTGTCAGTTCAATCGTATTAAGTATAAGACTAAGGAAGGTTTTGGTTATGGTGTAAAGGTTCATTTAGGAAATGATGAATTCTATGTAAATAGATATTTCTTCGCTAATTCAAAACAGGAACATCGTTTAAAGAAGAATAATTTATTATCAACATTTACTGATGTTGTTGATGAAGAGGCTGAGCTTCCAGATGATACAGTTGAAACTGAAGAAAATGAATAATGATAAGTATTATATTTAACATACTAATAAGTTTAGCGTCAAAGGTATTTGGCGCTTTACTTGTAATTATTAGGTTAATAAT
>Ga0247611_10008043_pt1 | contig 13089 bp, 9 predicted proteins | sample 177DNAGHGhighgp2_FD_192422 | JGI IMG/M metagenome (GOLD analysis project Ga0247611, IMG submission 192422) | Sheep rumen microbial communities from Palmerston North, Manawatu-Wanganui, New Zealand - 1770 DNA GHGhigh gp2 | ecosystem: Host-associated > Mammals > Digestive system > Stomach > Rumen ... | reverse complement strand
GCCCCTATCTTTAATTTTTCATCTTTAATCTTTCATCTTGATGCCTCTGGCATCATTTCACACGAAACCTTGCGTGATGTAACCCGCTGGCACCATTCACACCGCGACACTACTACTTCCTCAGCAGATTAAGCTGCTGTTTTGGGCGCAGGGCGTCGCTGGTCTTCTCGGTATACGCTTTGGGGAGGGTGAAGGCGGCATGGGCGCGGATGTCGGCTATGCTGGCACCGATCATCACCTGATAGCTGCCTGCCTCTGCCAGCGTCATCGCCTTGAGGATCTCATCAATGTTGTCTGCACGCAACTGAGGCTGTGCATTCATTGGCGTCACACAGAGTGTGGCAGCAATTCCGAGTGTGGTAATCTTCTTTTTCATCATCAATTATTCTTCATGTTATTCTTTTGTCGTCAAATGGTGTTTATTCCACAAAGATAAAAAAAGACGGTATACGACAAAAAAGAATCATACAAAATGTAATATGGTTTCTAATGTATGATTACTTTAAACAAATAAAAAAAACACTTTGTTTTGGCGATAAGCCAAAACAAAGTGTTTATTAAAAATGTTTGTTAATTATTTACGAATGAATTTCTTACCGTTCTGGATGAAGATACCCTTTTGAGGTCTGTTCACACGCTGTCCGATAATGTTATAAACAGTTGTGTTCAGTCTCTTGGTGTTCTCAGAAACAACGCCCTCAATAGCATCGGTAATGGTCACATCGCCCTGAAGAAGAATCACAGGCAGTTCAGACTTGTAACCCTTACCTTCGAAGTATAGCTTTGCTACACGACCTTTCGTACCAGCAGGAAGAGGCTCACACTCAAATGTAACCCATCTCAACCCTCTGCTTCCATCTTCACCATATACTGTTGTTACCCATTCTGGTACATCAGCAGCATAGTTTTCAAAACCCTCATTATCATACCAGGTAAATGCTGTACCGATGTAAGCACCGCCTAAATCGGTCTCTTCTGTAGATCCTTCAGTAGATACTGTCTTTCCATCTGTAGATACACGGAGGATATTTATATCATTGTAGATAGTCGTTTTCCCATCTTCACTCGTTCCAACAACTGCATCAAGTGCCTCGCAATAGTCAAAACAAGAATTGAAATTCAGTTCAGCAATGAGGTCAGCTGAATAAACGGGCTGAATCCATGCACCTTCACCATCGTAAAGAATCATCTCTGCAGTAGGATGTACCTTGTCTTCGGGGTTCTCGATAGCGCACTCAAAACCAATATTGTTCCCTTCATCTGAAACACCTGTAACGACAACAGCAAACTTATCATTCACGGTAAATGGTTTCGTAGCCTCTACACCAAAGCCGTCAATCTCTGTCTGCTTGAACTCCACGGTATACAGATATACCTGTCCCGACTCAACTCTATCACCTACAGCATATGGTCCTCCAACTTTGGTTTGTGTTTCTGGCGTAGCCTTTAAAACAGCAATAGTATCATTTCCAAGAGACTCATTTCCATTCTCGTCAACCACAACACTCATAATAGTCATTTCAAGCGGATAATTGCCTCCGATAGGTCCATCAGCATTCTCGGTACGAATCATACAATGAACGCTCTCAACATATAATGGAGAAATTGGCTTAGGACAATACTGTACAAATCCAAGGCTTAAAGCTTGTGTACCGTCAGGAAAAGTCAGACCACCAGAACCAAAGATATAACCAGATGACAAGACACCCCATCCATAACCACTGTCAGAAACACGATTGTCATAGAAAGCATGCGCATCTATACTATCAATCATCATGTAGGCAGGACCTCTTTCAGCATAATACTCATTTCCTTCACCATAGTTATATGTAATATCTCCCATTGCAAGGGTAGGAAGATAAAAATATGAAGGATAGCCGTTTTCCATATAGCCATAATCGAGGTTACCATTCTCATCAACACTCTCCTCATCCAGTTCACCATTGATAAACCAACTTGTCAAAGAAGGATTTGTCGATTTATTCTCAAAAACCACATGTGAAAAAGGTGCAACTACCACAGTATTGACATAATAAGACAGTCCATCAATTGTTGTTCCTGTCACCATAGATCCTGCAGGGCGGCTATAATAAACGCCGTTTGCAGCAGATTTCCTTGCGGTACTCATTCCTCTTTTAATCAGAGAGGGAGCCATTTCAACTTTCTTTGTATTCTTTAAGAATTCTCTTTTCACCAGACCACGAGACTGGGCATTTGTCATAGTCTGTGAATAACCTATTGTCACTAAAACCGATAACAATACGGTAAGTAAAAATCTATTCTTCATATTCTTACTAATTAAAATTTATAATTTATATTTATTAATACCATGTAACATTAAACCAAGTATTGTTGTCATTTACCATTGCAAGTTTAACAGTACTCAGATTAAAATTCGAGATAGCCGGTGTAACTGCTACTTTCTGAGATAACGCAGTAAACAAATCGTTTATTGAGGGGATAGCTGTCAAGATACGCTCACCAGAATTGTTAGCCGTAGGAACAGGGCTAACATATTTCAACACTACGCCATCAGCCTGTTCATCAACTGAAAATATATAGTCAACAGCAGAGGAAGATGAACGCTGCCTGTATTGAATGCGAAGCACTACATTTTCATTTACCCGACGGAACTGCATGTTTGTAAACGTATAGCCAGCACTTCGGAAACCTTGAACAACTTGAGACAACAATGTTGCAAAAGAATCTGACATATCAGATGACGCTGTCCATTGCCAACGATGACTATTACTATTCATCTGCTCAACAAAGAAATGCTGCACAGGTTCTCCTTCAATCCTCAATGCGTCATTACCTTCAACCTCAAAGCGGTCAGCATCTTTATTATAGACAAACTCTTGAACAGTAATGTCATCACTCTTCATAGAAGAACGGAAACGCAGATAGTATTTACCGTCTCGCTTAGTAACCATAAAAGGATGCTGAGTTGTTGTCGTAAGAGGATCTTCATTCTCTAAATACATCCCGGCAATACCCGTGCCAGCATTTGTAATATAGTAATGCTCTTCCCCAATAGTCATCATACATTTATTCGGAATAGATGTAGAGAACTTACTTTTTTGGAAGCTCTGGACGTCAGCGAGATACTGCTGGAAGTTGGTTGTGTCGGGCAGTTGTGTCATCCGGTTATAGGTTCCGCGCTTTTTTCCTTTGAGCATGACGAACGGCTCTTCTGCGGCATTCTTAGTGACAGGAGCATCGACAATGACAAACTCGTAATCGCCACCGACACCTACTCCCCACACGTTATCATCGTTTCCAGGGATAGACTGCACATCGGGGTCGGAGAAGGAATGTACGTTCTTGTTAAATGAATTAAACGACAGCACCGGTCCGTTATCGGTGATCACCTCCCATGCAGAGCTGTCCTCAGCATAAATGTTGTTTGAGAACTGATTGTTCATGGCGACGAGCACCTGCTGGTCGTTGAAGAACTTCACCAGCCAGAGGTAGCCCTCACCCGTCGTGGGCGCATTGCTGTTGGTGGGATAGTATTCAACGACCCATCCGCCTTTCGCCCCCTCGAGGATGGAGGAGTACTTATCGCTGGAGGTATTGAGTCTTTCCGCTGCCGACTGGTCGAAGATGTCTTCTTCTTCACCGGCGCACGCATTGATCATGAGTGCAGCTCCAAAGAGCATTGCATACTGGAATATCTTGTAAATCTTCATATTGTCTTATTTCTTGATGATGAGTCCCTTGAATTTGTTCACCTCATTAACCAGAGAGTCTATCAGCGTCTGCTGAGGATTGGAAGGCAGCGGAGAGACGAGTCGGTTGACGAATTGCCCGTCTTTCTTGACAAAGCTGCCGTCGGGGTTGGTCAGGAAGGTACGTGACTGTACCTCGCGCCGCAGGTCTTCCAGATTGGTGTTGAACTCCTTCTGGAGCCATTCGCGCACCATCTCGAGTTTTTCCAGTATGACGGTCTGTCCGTTGATGCCGTCCTTGTCGAGGAACTCGGGCTTCCCGTCCTTCAAAGCGGCATAGCCGTTTGCATTGCGGGCGATGACCTTACGCACCAGCTTGATGGAACTAGAGCTGATGACCTGCACATATCCGATGGTGTCGGGGTCGCCACCACGTGCGAGCAGACGGTTGATGGAATCGACATTCACCAGGTCGATGGATTCCCACTCGTAGGCTGCCGCCCCGATCTTCCGTGCCCATTCCTTTTCATCATTGGTGATGTAGCTCGACATCACTTCTACCCAGTCTTCACGTGCAGCCGAAGAGGCATAGGGCGTGATGAATCCCTTGCCCACAGAGACCGAGTCGTGCTGCTCTCCCCATGACTGCGGGTCGTACTTACCGTTCGACAGGAGGTTGAATGCCTGCGGACGTGAGTGCGTCTGGTCGAGGATATGGGCAAACTCATGGTGCATGGTGTGGAAGAAGTAGTAGTTCAGGTGGTCCACGTCATTCTCGTTCAGCGTGTTCACCTTGTAGAGATAGATCTTCAGTCCGCCTTCAGCCGTTCCGAGCGTCTCGGTGTGCGACGAAGCGTTGACCGACGGTGATCCTGTGAGCAGGAGGATACGCGGCGAGTAGCTCTTGAGGAAGTCGATGCCGGCATGTTTCAGATAGACATCATACCACAGGTACTTGCACAGCACGGCAAGCTTCACGCTGTTCTCATAGGATGCCGGAATCAGGTTCTTCTGCAGGTCGGAACTGATGTCGGGCAGCTTATAGATGAACTTCAGGTTGTACGGCTCCAGGAAGTTGGCTTTGACAAACGTGTCAAGCGGGAAGGTGAAGACCGTTCTGTCGAGCGGCTTCTCCTTTGTATCGAATATCGACGGCCCTAAGTCGTCGTCGGAGCATGCTATGAATGCCGTGGCGGAGAATGCCAGCAGGCTGATGAGCAATATACTTATTTTTCTCATATCCTTATTGATTATTTATTCTTGTAACTCTCCTCTTCTCTCAGGAAATCGGCAAAGGGACGCAACACGAACTCGCTGCCTTTTTCAATCTTCGTTGTGGGACGCGACGGCTCCAGTCCTGCCATGATGGCATCGTCGGGCACTTCGATGGCACGGCGCGGGTCGTCCCATGTCAGTTTGATCTCCTCGCTCTCAGGTCCGTAGATATGACTGTACTCAATGCCGAACCGCTTGAGGTCGAAGAAACGGGTGCCGTCCCAGCAGGTCTCGATGCGGCGGAACTCATTGAGGCAGTTCATGTACTTCACCGCCTCCTTGGGTACGATGAAGCTGCTGCTCATCCTCTGTGTGAAGTCCCAGTCGGCGAAACAGTTGTAGTTGTCGGGGTTGCTGAAATAGCCGTCGATGTCCGACTGTCTCAAGTCGCGCATACCATATCCACCGGCAAACGTCTGCATGTTGGCTTCGGAGAACGACTGCAGGCTGTGGTTATAGGCGATGAGGTCGAGGGTGGCATCCTCGTACTTGCCCGTCATGATCTCAGCCTCGGCGCGTTCGAGCAGCAGCATGTTGTTGGTGAACTCGCGGCGCACGGTGTGCGGGAAGCCGATACCGGCAAGCTTGTCGGTGTACTCGAACTCCTCTCCTGCCTTGGCAGAGAAGTAGCCATAGTCGTTACCTGTCCAGAAGGTCCAGCCTCCGACATAGATGAACGGGTAGGCATAGAGTCCGTTGAACGGTGTCTGATGGTAATAGACCTCACGCACACAGAGGCTGTTGTGGGCATAGCGGTAGCCCAGTCCGTGACGTGCCATCAGCGACATGGTGTTCAGCAGGAACAGGTTGTTAGGAGAATCGGGGCTCTCGTAGATCTGTACGTAGTCGGACATGTAGGTGCAGTTGTCCATCCCTGAGAAGTCGATGAGCTTCTGTGGCAGCAGTGAGCGGTTGGTGTCCAGCACGAAGTTGGCGTGCTGGATGACCTTGTCGTACTTGCGGCAGAAGAGGTAGAAGCGAGCGGCAAAGGCATGGGCTGCATTCACGTTGAAGTGGTACTTGGGTGCATCGTAGCCCGCATCGCTCACATACTTCAGTCCTTCCTCAAGGTCGGCCTCGATCTTCTGGTAGGTCACCGCCACATTCTCGCGGTCGTACTTCTTCGTAAAGTCGGTAGAACTCTTATCCACGTAGGGCACTCCCACGTCGGCCTTGCTTGCCTCGGGATCCTTATAAGCCTGAGAGAAGACGTTCACCAGGATGAAATGACAGTAGGCACGCAGCAGCAACGCCTCACCGCGGCATCGTCTGAGCCGCTCGGTCATCCCGCTCTTGGCAGCGATGGCATCGATAGCCTCAAGAGCCTCGTTGGTGGAAAAGATGGAGGAGTAGAATGACTGCCAGAGATAGGAAGGAGTGTCCTGCTGGTCGGACGACACACAATGCTCGAAGCGGAAGAGTTCGTCGTCCTGTCTTCCGTAGGAACCGAGGTTGTAGCGTGTCGGTATCTGCTCAGCGGTGGAGCTGATAGGCAGGTGGGGTGCATTATTATCCATGAAGTTGTCGCTGGAGATCTCACCGATCCATCCGTAGTTGGCTGTCGGATAGGAGGCGATGAGCAGCTGTTCCACCTTCACCTCTGTGTCGATATGAGTACGCTCATCGGGTTCCTGATCGAGGAAATCGTTGCAGGAGGTAAGCATCAGCGCGGCGGCTCCAAGCGATACGGCAATATATCTGATTGATTTCATATATCTTTTCGGTTATTATCAATTATCAATATTCATTCTATGCATGACTGTTAAATACCAAGACGCACGGTGAGCGTGAACTGCTTTGAGAGTGGTGTTGCCACACCGCCGGAATTGACGAACTCAGGATCCTGTCCGTTGAGTTTCTTGTCGGCATAAATCAGGAAGAGGTTGGTGGCATCAAGCTTCAGTGATGCTGAGTTCAACCCGATGTGACGCAACAGCTGCGGTGAGAAGTCGTAGGTGAGCGACACGTCCTTCAGACGGATGAAGCCGCCGTCGGCAACGCGAGCCGTCGAGTAGTTGTAGGCATTATAGGCATAGCCGAGCTGCGAGTCGTTGTAGTACTGGCGCACGCTGGCGATAGCCGGTATATCGGTTTTCTTCTCGTCACCCGGCTCCACCCAGCGGTTCTTGAACTCCTTCGGCATGGCACTCATGTCTGAGTAAGCCACTGAGAAGACAGGGTCGAGACGGAGCTTGTTACCGAACGAATAGGTGATGAACACGTTCAGCTTCCAGTTCTTCCACTGGATGCTGTTGTTCAGACCACCGGTGATGGTAGGCTCTGTCGGTCCTTCATACTTCAGGAAGTCGAGCTTATCGTATTCCTGGAAGTTGATGCTGGTGGTGGTCACCTCGTTGTTCTGGTTGAGGATGGTCGGGATACCTTCGTCATTCAGTCCCATGAAGGGGATAGAGAACAGTGCGCGGTGGTCGTAGCCCTTGCGGTAGGAACCGTTGGACTGTACGAGGCTGATGACATTTGCGAACGAACGGAACTCTGTGATCTCCGTGGTGTTATAGGCGAATGTCAGGTCGGTAGCCCACTTGAAGTTCTGTGTCTGGATGTTCTTTGTAGAGATTGTAGCCTCCACACCCGACGACTTCATGCTGGCGACGTTTGCCATCTGGATGCCCTGCAGCTGTGTCTGCATGTATCCCATGAGGTCGAAGTTGTCGCGGATATAGAAGTCGGACACGAGATTGATGCGGTTGTTGAGGAAACCGAGGTCAACACCCACGTTGAACTCATGCTTCTTCTCGTAGGTCAGATGCTCATTACCATAGGCAGTCATCTCGATACCCACTTCCTGCTGAGTGGCCTGCGGGCGCCAGATCTCAGAAGAGCGGAAGATTGGCAGGGCGTTTGAAGCAGTTGTCTGCTCACCTACGAGAGAGTAGGAGAAGCGCAGCTTGGCGTAGCTCCATGCTCCGTGTGTGCGCTCGATGAACTTCTTGAACCAGCTCTCCTCGTGAGCGTTCCACGATGCAGAGGCGTTCCAGGTGGGAAGCCAGCGGGCATCGCGTGACGGACCGAGCTGGTTGGAGCCGTCGTAACGGGCGGTGAAGTTGACACCATAGATACCTTTATACGAGTAGTTCACGTTGGAAAGGAAGGCTGCACGGCGGTTCCAGTTCTTGGCAAAAGAAGTGATGACCGTACCTTCCTCCTTGGCCTGCTTGTAGAACTTCGGGTTCTCGATGACGATTCGTCCGTTGTCATAGTCCACACCGAATGTGTTGTGCTCGGCAGCATCATAGTCGGCCTTGTTGATTTCCACACCACCGATGATGTTGAAGATATGGGTATCGTTCCACACCTTATTATAATTAACGGTGCCACGGAAGTCGAGCTGCTGCACAGAGTTGGTGTTCAGGGTATTGATACCACCCTTCTCCATCACAGAAATCGGGAGTGAGTTAGGCTCGTCGGGATCCTGATAGAGATAGACGTTGTTGTCGCGGATGTTCGGGTCGTCGACACCGGCGCGGTAAGCATTGGCGCGGTTGGAGTTGTTCAGCACGAACATCTCACGCGTTGACTTGTTCTTACGGTAAGAACCCAGCAAGTTGATTTCCAGTCCCATCAGCGGCTTCCATGAGATTTCACCCTGGAACTTCAGGTCCATCACCTGAATGTTGATGTAGTTATTGTCCAATTCATCGAAGATGTTGAAGGGAGCATAGTTTCTTGTATAGACATTATTGGGGTCGAGCGCACGCGACGTGTTCATCGCAAAGCTGAACGGGTTGATGTCGAACGAACGGTTGACAGCACCGCTCACCACGTCGACGCTACGGCTCAGCGTTCCCGGTGCATCCTGATTACGGTAGCTACCGGTGGTGCGCATCGTCAGTGTCAGGTTCTTGGAGAGGTTGAACGACGCATTCAGGTTGGCGGTGTAACGCTCCACCTTCGAGTCGGGAGTCCATCCCGGGTCGTTCAAGGCAGAAAGAGAGGCATAGAGGTTTGCCATCTCAGTACCTGTAGAGATGCTGACAGAATGGGTCTGCATCACATTATTCTTGAAAAGGAGGTCGAACCAGTCGGTGTTACGGAACTCAGCTTCCTGGAGGTAGCGGTTCATGGCAGCCTCAGAGAAAGGCAGTCCGAACTCTCCCGTCTCCTTATTATAGGTATCAATCTGTGTGTACATCTTACCATAGAGACCGGCTGTGGAACCGTTGGCAAGCTGTGAGAACTCCAGCCATCCCTTGGCAGCCATCTCCTTGTAGATACCCATCTGCTCCTGTGAGTTGCTGATGTTGTACTCGCGGTAGCTGGGTTTCAGACGATAGGTGAACTCACCGGTATAGTTGATGGAGCTGTGTCCGACACGTCCCTTCTTCGTTGTGATGACCACCACACCTGCCATGGCGCGTGCACCATAGATAGAGGTGGCAGAACCGTCCTTCAACACCTGGAAACTCTCGATATCATCGGCATTCAGACCAGCGATGGCATTTGAAATCAGCGTCACGGCATCACCCGAACTCAGGTCGTCGGCACTCACGTTGACGGCATCCTCCATGATGACACCATCGACCACCCACAAGGGGCTTGACGATCCGAAGATAGAGGTGGCACCACGCACGCGGATCTTCGGAGCTGTACCGAAGGTGCTTGATACGTTCTGCACACTCACACCGGCAGCACGTCCTTCGAGGGCACGCGTGACGTCAGCCACACCGTCGAGCTTGGTCTGTTCGGCATCAATCTTTGTCGTGGCACCCGTGAAGAGTCGCTTGTCCATCTTCTGGATACCCGTCACAACCACTTCGTCGATTGTCTTCGAGTCGGGCTGCAGTTTAATCATCATGTTCTGTGTGCCTTTCAGGGTCTGCGTTATGTAGCCTACATAACTTACTATAATCGTGGGAGAACTTTTGCCACTATCGAACGAGAAATTACCGTCAATGTCAGTAACTGCTGAGGCCTTACCGGTCTTGCTTCCCTCCTTGAGGGATATTGTAGCTCCGATAATCGGCTCGCCGCTGTCTGCTTCGACAACTGTTCCCGAAACCCTGTTCTGAGCCAAGGAGATCCCTATCGACAGGAAAACCGCGGCCAAGAGCATCGTTAGTCTTTTTTTCATAAACTCTCTAAAATGTTAATTATATTCTTGTTTTCTTTTTCCGTAACAATAACATAATGCCTCTACGAACAACACAATAATTCACAATAATTTCCATTCTTTGTGCCAAAGTGTTGCGTAAAGTGCATAGTAAGTTGCAAATTTAGCGCATTTTTATTAAAGGAACAAAATATTTGGTTAAACGACCTATCAAACTAACATATTTTAACAATATCAAAACTGCATGTTGTCTCTTAACTTACGGAGATGCTGGCGTAGTCCTTCGTCCTCAAGCACCTCAATATCCGAAGCCAGACCGATGACAAACCGCCCGATTCCGGCATAGTTTGCCACTTCGGTTTCGAAGATCCAGTGGCGGTCGCCGTCGGGTGTCAGAAACTCAATGGAAGCAGGATATTCCTCTCTGAGAAGGTTATAGGAAAGCAGTCCGAGCCGCAGTTTCACATGAAATAGCTGTTCGCCGCTGAAGAGGAACACGTCGGTATAATAATTGCGGTGCCGCGCCTCATTCTCCCAAAAGATATCCTGAAGGGGTATCACCTCCCCGATGCGTGACACTTTGAACGTCTTGTTCTTTCCGCTTATCAGTTCGTAGCACCGCACATCGTTCCGGTCGTTGAGGAACATGAACGGCTCAACCACTCTGTTGCTGACCGTCCCGCTGTGTGATGACGCATAATCACGCAACAAGACCGTCCGCTTTCTGTCGATGGCCTGATAGAGCAGATTGACATTCTGTAGCGTCTGGTTCGACAACTGCTTGTCGTGGAAAGTCTTGAGTTCGTAGGCACGCTTGAGCTTCTGGCGCACCGAGTCGGTAATGTTGTTGCTCTTCTCCACGGCATCTGCCAGCTTATAGAGATAAGCCGCCTCTTCGTACGAGAATCTGACGGTGGAAGCGATGCGTTGCAGGAAGGGAGAGTCGTAGCCTATGTAGTAGGCGCGTCCCTCCTTTTTAAGTTTGAAACCATAGTCGCGTAGGAAGGCGAGATGATAATAGAGGTCGCGCCGCGATACTTTGAGCAGTTCGCAGAGCTCGTTCACCGTGTAGCCGCGTCCACTGATGAGGGCGAGGACAAGATCAAAATCCTTGATGTGTCTTCGGTATTGAGGTATAGCCATGTCTTAAAAGTCGAGAAACAGTTCCTGAGTTCCTAAAAGATTGTATGATTTACGATGAAATGGGGATATTCCGAAGTCTCGAATGCCCTGACGATGCTTCTTCGTGGGATAGCCCTTGTTCGATTTCCAGTCGTACATCGGATAACGTGCATCCAGTTCATCCATATAGTCGTCACGATAGGTCTTGGCAAGGATGCTCGCCGCAGCGATGGTCTGATACTTGCCGTCGCCCTTCACGACACAAGTATAGGGCACGTCGTGGTAAGGCGTAAAGCGGTTGCCGTCGACGATGATGGCTTCGGGTCTGACCGTCAGTTGGTCGAGTGCCCTGTGCATGGCGAGGAAACTGGCTTTCAGGATATTGATCTTGTCAATCTCCTCGGGCGTGACGATGCCTATCGCCCATGCCACGGCATCACGCTCAATCTGCTGACGCAGCTCATAGCGTTTTTTGACCGTGAGCTGTTTCGAGTCGTTCAGCTCGGGATTGTCGTATCCGTCAGGTAGGATGACCGCTGCCGCATAGACACTACCTGCCAGGCAGCCTCTCCCTGCCTCATCGCAGCCAGCCTCTACCTTATTTATATAATAGTGTGGTGTCAACATCGTGTCGTAATCAAAGAAGTCAGAACATCTGCACTACCCGTCTAAGGGCTGCAACGAACGAATCAATCTCTTCCTTGGTGTTATAAAGTGCAAAGGAAGCCCTGACGGTTCCCTGCACGCCGAGGCGGTCCATCAACGGCTGGGCACAGTGATGACCTGTCCGCACGGCAATGCCGAGACGGTCGAGCAAGGTGCCGATGTCGAGGTGATGGATGCTGCCTACATTGAAGGAGACCACGGCATCTTTGAGAGCCGACGACTGGGAGCCGGAAGAGCGCGGCCCGTATATCCTGATTCCATCAATACCTTGCAACTGCTGCATGCAATAGTCGGTGAGCTGCTGCTCATGCTGACGGATGTTGTCCATGCCCAGTTCACTGACATATCGGATGGCGGTGGCAAGTCCATGCGTCGCCACAAAGTCGGGAGTGCCCGCCTCGAACTTGAAAGGCAGTTGCCCGAAGGTGGTTCTGTCAAAGCTCACGCTTTCAATCATCTCTCCTCCCCCCTGATACGGCGGCATCTTCTCCAGCCACTCCTCCTTTCCATAGAGTACCCCGATACCCGTCGGGCCATACATCTTATGTCCGCTGAACGCAAAGAAGTCGCATCCGATGTCCTGGACATCGACCGTGAAGTGAGGCGTGCTCTGTGCCCCGTCCACCAGTACGGGAACATCATGACTGTGGGCAATGCGCACAATCTCCTTCACCGGATTCACCGTGCCAAGGACATTGCTCACATGCGCCACGCTTATCAAACGAGTCTTGTCGCTGATGAGCTGCTCAAGCCGGTCAGTCTGTAAGATACCATCGTCGCTCATCGGGAGGACACGCAGGACGATGCCTCGGCGGGAAGCCTGCAACTGCCAGGGCACGATGTTCGAATGGTGCTCCATCGCCGAGACAATGACTTCGTCGCCCTCGTGCATGAAAGCTTCACAGAACGATGACGCCACTAAGTTGATTGCCTCCGTAGTGCCTCGCGTGAAAACAATCTCCTCTGTCTTCCGGGCATTGATGAATTCCCTGACAGCCTCACGGGCAGCTTCGTGCAGGTCGGTAGCCTGCTGGGAAAGATAGTGGACACCGCGATGCACGTTCGCATTCACATTCAGATACTCGTTGCGCATGGCATCGAGCACACAGAGCGGCTTCTGTGTCGTGGCGGCATTGTCGAGATAGACGAGCGGCTTGCCATAGACTGTCCTTGACAGAATCGGGAAGTCCTGGCGGATAGCATCTATATTGTACATGATCATTCGTTTTAAGACATGAATTGCTGATTATGCTGCAAAGGTACGAAAAAAAATACAGATTATGC
>Ga0247611_10008041_pt1 | contig 13091 bp, 10 predicted proteins | sample 177DNAGHGhighgp2_FD_192422 | JGI IMG/M metagenome (GOLD analysis project Ga0247611, IMG submission 192422) | Sheep rumen microbial communities from Palmerston North, Manawatu-Wanganui, New Zealand - 1770 DNA GHGhigh gp2 | ecosystem: Host-associated > Mammals > Digestive system > Stomach > Rumen... | reverse complement strand
TAACCATCTTTGTTCCTGCGTGCGTCTTCCCAAATCTCCTCACTGGAACCATACAGATAGGTAGGGATGGTATGTGCACGCAAAAAATCTGTTTCTGCCGCAGTCAGGCATTTATCGGTAAAGTCATCCTCAAACCAAAGGTGCATGAAACGTTTGTCATGTACGATCAGGATTGTTCGCAGATCGTTGATCATCCCGGCATCGATCATGGCCTTGACCGTATCCCTGGAAAAGGACATAAGATCCATCTGATTCAATGCGCTGATCACACCTCCTCCGGCCCACTGGCTGCGCTTTTGTTCGACTTCCTGCGCCTCAAATACCGAAACTTTCTTCCCAAACTGCTGATAAAAGGGAATGTAAAGTTTAATCTCGCCGGTCTTGTCCGAGCTTTTCAGTATACTGATCGTTTCCTTTTCCGTGGTATGCTCCGCCATGTATCGAAGCATATCCTCAAATTCAGAATCGACTGTCTTATTTGGGAACTGTTCCATAAAACGCTTTGCGGCGCACTCTGCATAAAATGACGAGAATATCCCGTGTGCAAAAAATCTGCTGGTGATCTCACAGAGAAGTAAACGTCCATCCTCCGCAATGATGTAATCGGGGCGATATGCGCCGGCCCGGTAAGGATACCGGGCCTGCAGCGCAAGCAACTCCATCTCCGCATCGGAAAGAGGCATATACCTTGGCACGAACTGCGCATAATTCTCCGCCATGAAAGAGATACATTTATACATGATGCAGTGTAACTCTCTCAGCTCGTTTCTCCTCTCCCTCGTCAACACCATTGGCTTTGTATGATACCATCTCAGATAGTATGGTGCCGATTCCCCATGCAATTTATCAAATTCCGTGCTGTAATACCCTTTCATTCTATCACAATTCCTTTCAACCAAGCTCACATTCTAACACGGTCCGGGTAATTCCTTCTCTTCTGAAAACAATTTTGACTGATAACCCAGGCACTGGAAACCATTTTTGTTGATGATCGGGATCATATTTGCCGGAATCCTCAGCTGCTTACGAACCCAATAGCAAATGCTGATCGTCATTCCAAGTTCATCGGTGATTTTCATCATCTTTTGAATGTTATCGATGCTGAGGGCACGATCAGGTGCAGTACGTCCACGCTGCTTGCGGTGATCGGCGTTGGACGGCATAACATAATCAAGATACAGCTTTCGCTCCAAATCCTTATCGAAATGGCCAAGGAGCTGTCCCAGCATTGCCAGGTTCTCCATGCAGGCTGTCAAAAACTCCGGCTTGTAATTAATAATTCCTGCATCGTGAAGCATCCCAAAGAATTCCCGAATGCGCTCTTCCGTAAGATAAGGCGTGAAAATCGGCTGTACAAGCGCCGAATTTGCCTGAATGCCATTTTCCTGACAAAGCTTCACGGAAGCGATACGTTCCTCAATGGGAGCTGCATATGGCTCAAGAATGTCCCTAAATTCCTTCGGCATAATGGAAACGCTGACATTATACTGCATCTTGCCGCGGAGCTGTTTCATCAGATCAAGGATGGTCTCTCCCTCATACTCATACAAAAGATGCTTTGCGCCGGCTTTGGATGCAATGAAAAGCCGTGCATTCGAATCAGGAAATTCTTCAAAATGCCGGATAAATTCTTTCAGAATGCGATGCGCAATGCCCGTGTAGAGCGTAGGCTCCTGCAGTGCTTCGGTTTTCGGTGAAAAATAATAATAATGGTTCCAGTTCTTTCCCTTACTAAGCTCCGTAATCTGGTTCTCAATCTCTTTTTTCTTCTCCGGAGCCTTCTCGATAGCTTCTGCCAATTCCCTAAGAAGCTGATCCTTACGTTTAATATCCTCCTCGGTAACCTCTTTTGTAGGCGTTCCGTTCATTTCACGAAGCAGCTTGCGAACATAGAGATGGTAATTGTTGTGAGCGATCAAGGTCTGCTCATGAACGCCGTCTGTCACAAGGCAGTAAAGGCAGCCAACGTTGCAGCCCTTCACCGGGTTAAGTTCAAATGTTAAAGTCGGACAACGCCCTGTATAATTGTGGATCTCCGTATCAACCTTCTCAGGATCAATCTCATCGACAACAAGGTGTGAAACCGGAATGACCGTTCCGTTTTCGAGCCTTTTCTTAAAAACCTCTGAACCCTTTCTAAGACCTTCCAGGGTTTCCGGTGCAATCTCGATGTCTACCCCCAGCGCTTTCAGATATTCCTGATCTACTGTGGCCGCCTTAAAATCCGGAAGCGAATAAACATTTGTTTCGTGCGAGTACAAACTCTTAAATTCAAGTTCACTCATGATAAATACTCCTTTCGACTCTTTGTTTTTCTTGATGATATTTTTGCAAACATTCTTTAAGGATTCCCCATTCCTTTCTGTCTAAACACATCACCATCCTTTCCGGTATATGGATCAGGGTTAATATGTATATTTTCCCTCCCACCAGAACTCTTTTTCCGATTTCCAGCCGATCAACTGTTGTAGTTCCTTCAGCCTTCCTCTTTGATAATGCATCTGTGCTCCTGCAAAATCCGCGTTTTCATTACCTTCTATGACAACCCATTTTTCATCAGCAGTAAATGCAAAATCCCACCCGATATAGCGTATCGTATCGAACCGAAGAGCAAGCTCTTTTGCAAGAGAGCAAAGTTCGTCCCATTTGGGAATTAGAATCCCTTTGATTAAAATGCCGGTATCCGGGTGTACCACATAATGCTCATTCCATTCCGTATACCCTTCTGTTTCCGTAATCCCTGTTGAATTGTTGATACCGACTGAAATGCTTCCTACCGCCCCGGAACAAATGAATTCCCCTTTCATACCGAATCGTATGCTAGGATAAAAAATATGAATCTCATTTCCGCAGCGAATGGTCGTCAGGCGAACAGCATTGATCGATGCGGGATGTACTCTGGCGAGCTCCTCTCCCTGTTGGATAACTTCCTCTATCACGACACCGCTATATTTTACATTTTTTCTGTACTTTGTTTCGAATCCACCTATTTCAGACAAAATGGTTTGAAACGCATTGCGCCCATCGTATCCGTATTCTTTTTGCGTTGCTTTTCTGACACCGATAGACTCTGCCAAGCCCATCGGCTTAATCATAAACTCTTCATGCTCGGAGAAGAATTCGAGAAATTCGGACATGTCTGACGACGCGTCAATGTGTATCACCTTTCGACCATAATAATCCCGCAGCAGCTGATAGGTTTCCAGCTTGTTTGCGAAAAAATGCTCATCCTCCGCTTTGTTCAGATGCCGAGTATAATTCAGTCGATCCATGTAGGAAATAAATTCTTCTTTTTCCGCTTCGCTTTTATCTAGCAGACCATAAAAAAACACCTCTTTGGTATTAAACCCATACATCCAATAATTATATGTGGCAATATAGAACAGCTCCTCTGTGGTAAGTGGTCTATCCCCTTTTAATCTGTTTATGATTTTCAAGTAGTTCTGAGACAACTCGCCTTTATAAAGCTCAGGATGCCGCGAGACAATTTCCTTTCCCATTGCAATCTGCGTTTTCAAATCATCTGTTTTCTGAAGCATCATTATTTTTACTCCTTTTTATTTCTGTTAATGTACGGGATGCCGTAAATATAATAGAGCTTAATGCTCTGCACCCCGATTCGTTCCAAATAAAGCAAAAGAAAACTGAAAAAAAGATTTCTGCCGATTATTCATGGCAACTCACCGCTCTCGCAAAAAGCAGGCACGTTCTTAATAACCCGTATTGTTTATGGAATAATCTCAAATATTTTTTATTTGAGACTATATCGCGATACTTTTTTTGTTTGAACAAAATATCTGCCTCCTTTGCCCTTATCACCTCTTGAAAAAGATCAGTATATTTGCCCCCCCAATATTTATCACATCTTTCAAGCATGTCTATTTTCTCCCGATCCAACATGATCGCTTTATCAGAATCCTTCCCGGAAAAAGTATTTGCCGTCCACGAACTCTTTGAGAAATATCTGTATACACTCATTGTTTTATTTAAGAAACGCACCTTCCCGGATAATGTCAGATAAATAGCTCTTGAATAATCACCAAACCATCTGTTTATTATCTCATTAGGAATTAGAAAAAGCTCTTTTTTTGCCAGAAGAGAAGATGTATGAAAGGCACTGCCGCCTCTCCAAATCACATCTTCCAGGGTTATGTCTCTTGATTTCCCCTTTTTATACATCAGTGTTGATTTGTTATCTCTGCAATTATATCTCAGAGTATTGTGAACGCAGGCCACATAATCCTCATGATTTTTCATAAAATCAACCTGTTCCTGAAGCTTATGGGGATCGCACCAATAATCATCCCCCTCACATAAGGCAAAATACTCTCCCTCCAATAACGGTTGGATATGGTTGTGCATAATTCCTTTACCGGCCTGATACTGATTCTCTTCCTGTAAAATGGGGACAAATAAATCGGGATACTTCTCGGCATACTCACGAATAATCGCCTGCGTATTATCAGTCGATGCGTCGTCGTGAATGACTATTTTGTATTGAAAATCAGTCTTCTGTGACAAAAACCCATCAAGAGCATTTCTTATATATTTTTCATGATTGTACGTTATACATACTACAGTAACTAACACACCACCCATTTTCTCTCTCCTCCTCTAGATATATAAGGCCGTAACGGTCACGCTGCATATAATCATAATATATACAGCTAAATGTGCGATTCTTCATTACTGTACGCGGTGCAGCACATCAGCGTTAATATGACAGGATAGAAAATACCCATACATTCACCCTTAATTTCAAATACTACAAATGCAATAAAGCTCATAATTGCAAGCATGCTGTACTCCGGTTCTTTTCTTATTTTCAGAATTGTTTTCAGCGTAGCTACAATGAGAATAACAACAAACAAGAACCCAATTAATCCATAATATAGAATTGAACGCATGTAACCAAGGTCAGTAGACATATAGTATCCGCCATTTACGCCCGCATATCGGCCGTCTCCAAACAGTAAGGTTGGGATGCTGGGAACAAACGCCATACGCCTCATGATATTCAGTGATGTTGCGTTGAACCCTCTTCCGTTTGACATGTTGGTGAACACTTCCAGCTGCCATGCCAGACTTGCGTTATCTCCTTCAAATTGTCCTATAAGCAATATCACAATAGAAGCAGCAAAAAAAAGCAACAGAACAAACTCGATAAATTTTGTTATACGGCCCAGCTTTGTTAATACCATAACAACGAATAATATGAGGAAAATGATTGAGAGCAGAAGGCTCGTCCTGGAGTACAAGAATTCTCCGAGGATCGTCAATAGATATAGAACCCATATTTTCATCCCAATTTTGTTTTTTTTTCGTAAGTTCTTAAACCCAAAGAACAAAACAAACAGATTTGCGAACGCACATTTTATTCCGGAACTGTATACGGACAGCCCTGCAAAGCCGATTCTGGTTCTGTATTTTTCTATCTGTATTATACTGCGCGCATAATCTGACATACTTACGTTCTTTATGATAAATTCTCTGTATGGTGGAAAAACTATGGCAACAATCGAAGAGAAAATATATAGTACCATTGCATAAACAAATATGCGCATAAACTTTTCAGACAGGTCATTTCCACCCTCTGTCTTATAAATACGAACGCAGATTGCAAGGCAATATAGTGCTGCTGTGACGATTGTGATATATTCTCCAAAATATGAAAAATCCCTTGTCCCATGAAGAAAAGGGGTTAGAAGAATCATGATTCCCCATGTCAAAAACAGCAAGAGTACCATTCTCTTTTTGAAATAGCGAAGAAACTGTTTGTTGAGGATTTCCGAGACGGTTCTTGCATTCAGAGCAAGATACACGCCAACCAAAAACCACAAGAGCGTCTTCTGAACTGTTTCATACATGTTGAAATAAAAAACATTCATTAAGTATGCAGTCATCAGCACAGTGATTATCCGCCGAGGGTTAATTCGAATTACCATAAACGCATCCTTTAGATTTTCGCAAAGCGGAGTAGGAGAATTCACAAATCATTTCTATTCAATCATCGCAATCTTCTGATAAAAATTCGGTCTATTGATATTTGAACAAAAAGACTTCTCATACTTTACTAAAGCGTTTTTTCTGATCCCATCTCTTATTTCCTGCTCAAAACTCAGGAAATACTCTATAGCTTTTTTTACTTCTTCCGGCGAGGGATCAGGCGAAAGAAGAAGACCCACATGACTATCACAAACCTCAGAGTTTCCCCCTACATCGGTCGCAATGATTGGTATTCCATAGGACAAAGCCTCAATCAATGATACAGGAATACCTTCTGTCGTACTTAGATTCATTGCAAGATCTATCGCATGGTCTGCGTAGAAGGCGTGTACTTCCGAATTGGGCAATGAACCCAACCATGACACGGTAATATTCGATGGCAGGTTTTTCGACATTTCACGCAAATCATGTAACAAAACGCCATCGCCTATATGGGTCCAGTGTATGTGCGTTTTCTCAATCAGGGAAAGCGCCTTTATCAGCAAATCAAGTCGCTTCAATTCTATACATCTGCTGCATGTAACAATATGAAAAGGACTGCCGTCTGTGGGAGATGAAACAGCCCGATTCTCTTTTGATGTTCCAAGATAGTCCACATGGCAGTTATCTGCTCTCCATTTCCATTTAACGGCGTGATTTTTCAAATACTCATTCATCCGGTTTTGGCTGATGAAAGAAATATAGTCCAGCCGCCCATGGCAGAACTCTTTGCATGAATAGTCGATCTGCTGATTCCGGGAATCATCTATTTCAAAAGCGTGGGCCAGAGAAACGAGGGTCGCTTCTTTGTAAGTATCTTTTAGCAAACTGACAGCATAGGCCGTTGCAAATAACCAAAAGGACACGATCACCCATCTATTTCCCTGGTCGTCTATATACTTCCTGCATACCCTCTTCAGAACCGACTTGCACCGCGAGAAGTACATCATATTCTTGAGATAATCAACAGTCACAGCCTTATTAACTGCTGCATGATATATGTCCTTCATAATCCTGCGGTCTAAATGAAAAAAGGAATCTGCCAGTTCCCTAAGTCCCCGGAAAGGTATAAACGACTCATATATTACATTCGAATATCGATCACAGACTGCCTGCAATTCATGGTTTTGCGGAGCTATGAGAACTACCTTCTCATATACCTGGGACGCAAATTGAATCTCATTGAACATAAAAGCGTGTATATTATGACTAAAAAGCATGATGCAATCTTTCATGGCAATCACTCCAGGATATTTGACAGGTACATTTTCGCAACCTGACTGTCTGAATACTGAGCTGCGGTCAATACTGCCTTTTCTGAAAGCTGTTTTCTCTCCGCATCTGTCATCCGGAGTATTTTTGAAATAATCCCTGACAGCTCTTGGGAATTACCCTGTTCGCATAAGAAGCCATTGACTCCATCAACGATGATGCCGTCAACGCCTCCGCCCTTTGCCGCAATCACGATACATCCCTGCAGCATAGCTTCCAGATAGACCAGTCCGAAGACTTCTCTCTCACTGACTAAGGCAAATATGTCACTTTGATACATCATTTTAATCAAAGCATTTCTTTCAACTCTCCCTGTGAATACGATTCTTTCGGAAAATTTGTTTTCCTTTGCGCATTTTTCCAAGGCTTCTCTGAGCTGTCCCTCGCCCACAATTGTTAATTGACGAATTTCTTCTTTTTTAAATTCAGCGCAGGCCGCAATAACGGCATCGATTCGTTTATAATTCACCAATCTGCCAGCACATATAACCTCAAGCTCATGATCTCTGATTTTCCTGCCTGAAACCTCCCTATTCCCGATGTACTGATCCGGAATACCAGACGGACATACAAAAGGAGCATATGGCAAATCCAGGTTTATCTTCAGGATTTCAGAATTGGTTTTCGATCTGCAGCCGATCCTGTGGATGTTCTTTATGTATCGCCTGACATGGTATTTATCAATGTATTTCCTGGTAACTTCACTATGGAACACAATTGCGGATTTACAGTGATAACGCTCCGTCAGCATCGAAATGAGACGTAATTGAGGGTTCAGCCAGTGTCCTGTGATGACATCCGGTACGAAGCTGTTTTCAGCCAGAAGCTTCGTAATGATCTCTGCCTGACGCTTAAACCTCGCTTCTGTAAAGTTGGAGCTTGGAATATATTTGAACATCGGCCTGTTATAAACAAGAACGCCTTCATCTATCAAATCGAAAGGCTTCGCCCATGTTCGACTGGACAGATTTGATTCTGTGATATTGTACTTTTTCATCAGGAACGGCTTGATGAAATTGACACCCCAGTAGCAAATCAGGGGAAATTTTGTCGAATTCACAACAACAACGACTCTGTTCCCTTGCCTTACCCACTCTCTTGCAAAGTATGGAACGATCCAGGGGGAATCCTTTTTTGGATAATTCTTGTTTGGATACTCATTTGTTAGACAAAGGATATTCATTTTTTCACCTTATCTCTTCCTCGAACACGTCAAGCGCCCTTCTTACAACATCATCCATGTCGTAATACCTGTATTCAGCCAGTCTTCCCAGAAAAATCACATTCTTCTCCTGCGCAGCCAGTTCTCTGTATTGGTCTGCCAGCGCTTTCCACTCAGCCGTTGGGAATGTGTAGAAGGGCTCGTCCCCATCGCAGGGGATCTCTTTCAGAATGGTCGTCTTGTCGCTTTTCTGCCCGGTCATCTTCTTAAACTCTGTGATTCTTGTGTACGCATAGTCCCTGGGCCAGCGTGTGCTTGGGGATGGCTGGTACGATTCACAGTCATGCGTTTCAAAGATGAACCGAATGCTGCGCCACTTGAGTTTCCCGAGCCGGTTATCAAAATAATAATCGAGGGGTCCGGTGTATATCAGTTTCTCATACTGGATATCCCCCAGTACCTCTTTATAGTCCGTATTAAGCAGTACTTTGATTTCAGGATGGTTGAGCATCCTTTGGCACATCTTTGTAAAGCCGCCCTTCGGATTTCCCTGATACTGATCCGTAAAATATCTGGTGTCACGATTTTTTCGGAATGGAATCCTGCTGATAACACTCTTATCAAGCTGCGAGGGATCTACGCCCCACTGTTTGATCGTAAAATATTTGAAAAACTTCTCATAAATATCACGCCCGCCCTGACTCAATACCACGTCTTCGCTTGTCTTAACCTCGTCGATCTTCACTTTGCGGCTTTCAATGAATTCTTCCATCTCACCCTCAGACAGGTTTAAATTATAGAGCTGATTGATGGTCTCCAGCGAGATGGGTATGGGAACAAAGTTTCCGTCAACATAGGAAAGTACCCTGTGCTGGTATTCATGCCAGTCACAGTATTGGCATATATAGTCAAATACCTCCTGATCGTTCGTATGGAAGGTATGCGGTCCATACCGTTGAATCAGGATACCGGCAGTATCATATTCATCATATGTGTTTCCGCCTATATGCTCACGTTTTTCAATTACAAGCACCTTTTCATGAAGCTGGGTTGCGATACGTTCAGCAATCGTAATTCCTGCCAGTCCGGCACCCACAACAACATATTTAAACTTCATCGTTTCCTCTCTTTGGCCATATTCAGGATATAATTCCCGTATTCTTTGTAAACATTACCTACTGCGAACCTGCGTTCAAACAAATCCCTCGAATTCTTCTTCATACGATTCAGCAATTCCCGATCATCAGAAAGCTTTTTTAATGCCTGATAAAGCTCCTCCGCATTTTCATAATGTATTCCGCATTCATTTTTCGTAATGATGTCAAGCATGACTCCGGCGGGCTGAAGCATGACAGCTAATCCCAGCGATAAGGATTCGCTGAATTTGTTTGGCATCTGCATGTCAAAGTTTTCATTTTTCTTATATGCCATAAGCCCTATATCAGAAAGATAACCCAAATCAGCTATGTCCGTCTGATTCACCCATCCGGGAAGAACAACATTATCCAGTTCTTTATCCTTTACAACCTGCTGATAGTGTTCAAGTAATTCCCCTTTTCCGCATAGCAGGAAAAGAACATCCGTCTTTCTCTCTTTACAAAGGGCTGCAGCTTCCACAAGCGTGTCAAAATCAACAAGCTGCCCGAATTGGCCAAAAAAACAGCAGACGATTCCAGGATAGTTTTCATATTCTTTCCATCTGGAATTTTCGCTTAAGGCCGTCGCAACGCCCTGATCAGGATAGGAAACAAAAAAGACCCGGTCGTTTTTTCCCCTGCTTCTTGCGGCATAACCCAGTCCCCAGTTTAGATACGGTTCAGTAGTACCAACAAGACCATCCGCATGCCTGAGCGCATTACCCAGCATTTTTTTTAAGGGCAGGATTCCAATTGAAACAGCTGTTCGCATCAATCCGTGAAATGGAGAAACAAATACATCGGGGTTTAAGTCCCTCAGATCAACGATTACGGGAACATTATGCTTTTTTGCAAACCTCACCGTAAAATGCGCCTGAGCAACCGTTGGCATCGCAGACACAATAACATCAGGCAATTCCTCTTTCTTTGCTCTTTCATAAAAGCCTTTCGCCGTCTTCCATTCATGAATCATTCTTCGGACACAGACATTCTTTTTGTACCCACAGGAATGAATCAGCTTCATTTCCAGATGATCCGTGAGCCTGATGTCCCTGTCTTCGTGATATCTGAACTTCTTCTGATAGTGATTAAATGTGGATTGCCACCAGACCACCTCCGGTCCCAGCTTTTCCAGCTCATACGCTAGAAGTCCCATCCTTTGAAGCCGGGGATTATTATCATCTCCCGGCAGGTTTTCTCCCTCATTTACCAGCCAAACCTTCAGTTGCTTCATTATGCTTCTCCATTACCTGGAATTTTCTGTAGTCCTTCCCCAATACTGCCAATACTGTGCGGAACATCGTCAATATTTCCCTCAGAAAGCGAAACCTGCGAACAGACTCCAGATTCCAAACCATCTTTGCCGGGAGTACCTCTTCAAGATACACTCTGTCAACGTCATCAGCTGCACTTAACAGCGTTTCTTCATCTTTATATCTGATGCTTGCTTCACTCGTTATTCCTGCCGGCATCAACAATGTGGCGTTGAATTCAGGCCGGTACTGCTCTACATACTTCACAGCTTCAGGTCGGGTGCCAACAAAACTCATATTGCCGCATATCACATCAAACAACTGAGGCAGTTCATCTAATCTTAAATGCCGAAGCTTTGCGCCCGTCCTGGTGATCCTGCTATCATTGCTCAAAGTAACCACCATGCCATTTTTGTCCGCATTCAAAATCATCGTGCGGAACTTGTGGATTCTGAAATGCCTGCCATAGGTGGTCACACGCTCTTGTCGAAATAAAGCCGGGCCGGAATCCTCACGCTTGATCATAAGTGCGATAAATGCCATCGGGATGGCAAAAAGGATAAGCAGAATAAGCGCAAGGATTAGATCGAACACTCGCTTGAGCACCAGCTGACCACGCTTTTTGTAAAGTATTTCCCAATAGGGCCGCACTTCCGGTGTCTTCATGAATTCCGGGAGATCGTTCCATTTTCTCAACACAATTACAACATCCTCTCTACAGTAAATCTCAAAAGAACAAGGTCAAACCACTGCCGGTTATCCACGAACCTCGTTCAATACATCACTCAGCATCTCACAAACATACTTAATGTCATCGTCAGACAACAGCGTATGTAGTGGAAGCGTGATAACATTATGATAGTAATCGTATGCATTGGGGTAAGCTGAACAATCCTTCCCGTATGCCGTCATCATCGGTAACGGCTTAAAATGGACATTTGTTGCCACACCGCGCTCCGACATTTTTTTGATGATTTTATTTCTTTGTTCAATGTCAATCCCTGGCACTCGAATGAGACAGAGATGATTGGAACTGTCCATATTATCCAAATGGTGTACCAGATGACTGACTCCCATTTGATCACAAGCCTTGTCATACATGGCCAACAACTGCATTCTACGATTCAAAAGCCCCTGATACCTGTCGAGCTGCCTAAGCCCAATGGCCGCCATTATGTCAGTCATATTATACTTGTACCATGGGCCGATGATATCATATTCCCAGGCACCGAGTCCCTCCTTCGCCAAGGCATCCTTACTCTGTCCATGGAGAGACAAAAGCTGAAACATCTCGTAGATCTCTGAGTTCTCAATTTCTTCTAATGGCCGCCAGGTTGATGCCCCGCCCTCCGCCGTTGTAAAATTCTTAACGACATGGAAGCTGAAAGAAGTGAAATCAGCTATGGCACCAACCATCTTTCGTTGGCCTCCAAAGTCTCTGCCTGCGCCAAGAGCGTGAGCTGAATCACTTACAACTGCCACGCGTCCAATGGTTTGCTGGATTCGCGATGACAGGTCAGAGAGAGGATTGCTATGGTCATTCAATGGATGAAAAAAGCACCGTTTTCTCTCCACAATCTCAAAGATACGTTCATAATCACAAACTATCCCGCCAAGATCAACAGGGATAATTGCTTTCGTCTTTGGTCCGATAGCTCGCTCAAGGGCATCGTAGTCCATTTCAGGCATATGTGAGAAAGCATCTCCATCCTTCTGAATATCCACGAACTTCACCCTGGCTCCACAATGAACGGCTGCTGAAGCTGTTGCAGTATATGTATAAGCCGGAACAATAACCTCATCACCGGGAGCAATGCCAAGAATGCGAAGATTTAACTCTTCTGCAGCTGTCGCAGAACTCAAGCAAGCAACTCTCTTGCTATGGCGCACGATTGCCTCCTCCGTCGTACAGTCAACATCCGTTCTGCCGGTCTCAATATATGCTGCAAGGCGGCGTTCGAGCATTTTCGTGCGCGGACCCGTGGTAATCCAGCCAGATCGAAGGGCTTCTACAACTTCAGAAATTTCCTTATCGCTTATATCAGGCGGACTAAATCGGACAATACGTTTTTCCATATCCTGTCTAACCTCCCGCACTATAGATGTCTATTTCCAAACACACAAAAAAACACCAGACAAAAGGCGATTTTTCCCCTTTATGCCTTGTAGTTGACTAATTATATCATTTTAATTGCCATTATGCAATTTGCATTATTATTTTTTACCACGATGGGGTCACTTCTCATTTCCACTGAAAAAAAAAAAAAAAAAAAATTACCACAC
>Ga0247611_10008040_pt1 | contig 13092 bp, 13 predicted proteins | sample 177DNAGHGhighgp2_FD_192422 | JGI IMG/M metagenome (GOLD analysis project Ga0247611, IMG submission 192422) | Sheep rumen microbial communities from Palmerston North, Manawatu-Wanganui, New Zealand - 1770 DNA GHGhigh gp2 | ecosystem: Host-associated > Mammals > Digestive system > Stomach > Rumen... | reverse complement strand
CTAAACTTGAGCATCCTTGAAATGCATTGGAATAAATTTCTATGCATTTTGGTAAATACATGCTTGTGATAGATGAGCAATATTGAAATGCTGAATTGCCTATGCTAAGACACTCTGGAAGACTTATGATACCAGACAACTTTATACAATAAGAAAAAGCATAATCTCTAACCATCACACATTTTAAAAGATTAATTGATTCAAGACTAGAACAATTTTGAAAAGCTGAGGGACCAACAAACCTTGCTTCTGGAAAATTTGCACTTTCTAAACTTGAACAATATTGAAATGTTGCATAATCAATAAGATAACACTTAGAAGCAATTATTTGAGATAATTTAGAGCAACTTTGGAATGCTTGAGAACCTATAAAAGTGCATTCTGGAAGATAGGCTGTTTGTAAAGAATAACAACTTCTAAAAGCCCATGAACAAACTGTCTTACATTCTGGAAAACTTATTGATGATAAACTACTACAACTTTCAAATGCCGACATACCTACAATGTCAATACTTGGTGCCTCAAATGTAGCAAGATTTCTACATCTAAAGAAAGCATATTCAGTAATTTGAGAACAATTTGAAAAATATGCACTACTTAAACCTGAACATTGATAAAATGCTCTAGTTCCGATTGTTTTACATGATGAAAAACTAATGCTTGTTAAATTTTGGCAACTATAAAATGCATATGGCCCAATAAATTCAACATTTTCTTTGTCTACGGGTGTTTCAGTAATTGTTTGATTATTATAATATTCATATGCATATACATACTTAGTATCATACTCACTAGGAAGAGATGTTATTCTATTTGAATAAACAGACCAACCTGTTGAAGTCTTAAAGGTATTTACCATTGTTGATGGCACATATATTGACCCAAAATAACCTAAATATGAAGATAGAGACATTGGAGTACTTGTAAATGCATTTGTATTTAATGGCATAGCACTTTTAGTTAATAACATAAGTTGAGATAAACTATAACAACTATAAAAAGCAGATGTATATATTGATGGTGTGTAACCAAGTGTTACTTTAGATAGCACACTACACAATGAAAAAACTGAACTTCCAACTGATACACAAGTTGGTAAATATACCTCTTCTAATAATTTGCAACCAGTAAATGTGTTATTTGATGTTGAAATAAGTGCAGGAAAACTTACAGACACTAACAATGTGTTTCTAAATGCAAAGTTTGTTGAAATAATCATTAAATTTGGAATATATACTGATGAAAGTGAATAATTATCACCACCCATTTGACAGGATAAATAATAACAGTTAGGCAAAGAAATAGCTGTCAAGATAGGAGAACCACCGCCATAATATAATCTACATTCAGGAAAACTTGTTTGTGAGTGATGACCGCCCAAATATCCTATATTTAAACCAAGTGGTATAGACACATATGTTAAATTTGGTGTTTCAACTACTATACCATAATAAGTAGGGGAAGATATAAAATTAGGTAAATCAAGAGAAGATAACTTTGAACAAACATAAAAAGGTGATATTCCTGTAAAAACTAAATTTGGTAAACTAATTGATTCAAGATTGGAGCAGCTATAAAAAGTTGAATCACTAATTATAACACAATTTGGTAAGTTTATACTAGATAAATTAATACAAGAAGAAAAAGCATAATTGCCAACAATAAAAGCTTTTTCAATATTTATATCTCTTAGTTCTACACAGTTTGAAAAAGTGTTAGCAGGAATAGATAAAATATTTGAAAGATTTACACTAGTTAATGCCATGCAATTTGTAAAGTTATTTGAACCTAGTAAATATTCACAATTAGGAAAACTAATGCTAGTTAAATTAAAGCAATTTTGAAATGCAGAAGAACCAATACATTCAATGGTTGAGCAAGTAAATTCTGATAAATAATAACAATCTTTAAATGCAGCCTCTCTTACAAATGTGGTATTTGCACTTGCACTTAATATAGTTCCATCAATTAGTTTTGTATAATCTGCCTCTCCTCCACCACCTGTAATTGTATAAATGGCACTAGCAAGATTCTCTAAATTTTTATTTTGAGGTATAATACCTCCTTTATCATTTACAGCACTATAGGCATTGCTAATATTTGAAATCATTGAAGATAAGATATTTGAAATATTCATAGATTATACCCCACTTCCTGAATTCAATGTAATTAATAATGAGCCAATATTACCAATGATATCAGCTACTTTTGTTTGAGTCCAATCATTAGCATCCCAATCTCCAGCTACACTAACATCAGTTGAACACTCATATAATAATCCTAAATGCATGACTAAATCACCTATTGTATAGGTTGAAGATGATGAAAATTCTGATGCAATGTTTTCATTGGAATCAATATTAATGTCACCACTACCTAAGAGTGATTGACCACCAATTGTTTTAATGTTAATACCACTAACTAAAGTGTCTTGTTTATTACCAACAGCAGTATCAATAATTTGAAATGCTGAATAGTCAATATTTGTACCATCACCAACTACATTAATTGATTTCCAATAATCATTAAATGTTGTCTCACCATCACTTGTAGAATATATTACTAGATGTAGATTAGGTGTTTGTGTTGGCATAATAATTATTCAGCTTCTAATGTGATAACTGCATCTCCCACTAAGATTGTTGCAATACTTCCTTGAGTAACAACAATAGAATTATTTAATTCAGTAAATGCTAATAAATGATTATTATTATCAAAGAATCCTATATGTGTAATTGTTCCCCAAGATTGAGTTGCAACATTAAAATGAATTTCTGTTGTGTTTTCTACTTGATTATATGTGGTAGTACCAGTTGGATAATTAAATGGATATCTAACTAAAATAGATGTTGCACCTTTATTATAACAAACTCTAGCATAGTTATCAGCACTAGAAGGTTCTGTAAAATTACAATCAGCTGCAGTACCTGTTGTTGTACCAACAGTAGGAGTTGTTGTAGATAATCCAAAATAATAACCAGTTGAAACAGCCGAACTACCTGAGATTTGTCCTGAAATAGCATCCATTAATTGCTTTTTAAAGTAAGTTGTAAGCATAATTATCTCCTTTAAACTAAGATGTATGTTAATCTATCCATTGATTTAATTCCCATATAATTTAATGTATCTATAGAAGAACTATAATCATTTAATTTAGCAAGTCTTGATATGTGAGCATCAATATCATAACTATAACCAAACCCATCTAAATTATATGAATAACTACATATTGAATAGTTTATTATATTGTATATAATATTATACAAATCATTTGATTCTAACTCAAATGAATATGTTAATGGTGAAGATGTTGTAACATCAATATCACTTGTAATATCTGGCATTGATAGTATAAACTCATCTTGTAATGAATTTTTAGTTTCTATATCAACAATAGAAGTATATCCTAAAATGTCAAGAAGGAATGTTGTATAGATATGGTGAGATGCAATAATATCAGCAGTAACATCAAATGCAAACTTCGCATAATCTAACTCAAAACTATATGTGTTAATAGGATATGTGTTAACTATTGAAGACATGCCTAACCAAGAATCAGTTATTACTAATTCACACTCTAATGTTTCAGGTTGTGCCAATATCAATGCTGACTCAAAATCAAAATTTGAAATTTCACTATCAAATTGAATACTTGTGGAAGAAAATAGTGAAAGTACACAAGAAGAAAAATCATACTTAACATCAATATCATCTAACACAAAACTAGTTAAAGCTGAATCATAACCATGTAAATTAGATGTGTTTATACTTAAATCTATGTCTAGTAAAAATGAACTATATCTAAAAATTCCTGCAAATGCTCTTGTAGTAATTGAAATATTTGGATATGGTAAATATAATTTTGTTTGTCTTGAATCATATGCATGAGAATCAACATCTAGAGTCATTAATTCAGACAAATCAAATGCACTAGTTTGACCTAAATAACTTATCGCATCAATATTAGAATTTATACCAAGTTCTAATTCAAAATCAGCCTCATTAGCTACATATGAGTGTGTGTCTATATCAATTGTAGTGTCTATAGCATTATCATAATTAAATATTAATGTTGATGCATTATAACTACTTAATGTAATTCTTTCAACCACATATATGGATAACAAAAATGCAAATAATCTTTTAATTACTTGTGTAACACCTCTTCTTAACATTAAAAAAGTTAACCATAGTTTTTTAGTCATAAATTAAGAATTCTCTATTTCTTCAACAATTGTAATCTCAATATAATCTCCAGCATCTCTAAAGAATAAAAGTTTTCTTCCAGCCATGCTAGTTTGAAATGTATTACCTTGATAATAAATATTATTATTAACTATTCTTATTGATTTTGAAGAGTTATTAATCATAGTTAAATCAACATTCATATTAACATTATGTAATGTAACTAAAGCTGCAAAACCCATATTTGTTAGTGGAATGGTGAATGTAAATGTAGAAGTAATTGTTTGTCCATAATAATACTCATGATTATCTTCAATATTTATATTTGTAAGAGTCTCTATTGGATTATAGACATGAGTTGTCAAAGGTTCAAAATGTTCTTCAACCCACTCTTTAGATGCACCTTCAAGGTCAGGTATTGTAACAATTCCAACATCATCAGGAAAATAATAGTTGTCTCCAACTTTAATTCCATCAATTGAACTTTCAGCAATTGTATCAACCTTTCTAAATATATCTTTAAGTTGATTGTATGTAATATCTCCAATTATTGTATTTTCAGGTAAATTGGCACTATTACCAACAGTCAAAGATTCTAGATTTTCATGACCTCTTTGAGAAGATGTATCTGAATATAACTTACCTAAAATAATAGGTTTTTCTGCTCTATGGTCTTCAAATCCAAGAATGACAACATCACCTTCATAATAAGCTTCATTTAAAGATGGTGAACTTGACAATATTGCTTCATAAGGGTCAGATTGAATTCCAGCGTTCTGCAAAAAAGGAATATCAACAAGATATTTATTTGTTCCAATAACTCTTTGTATAATTGTTCCTTTTGTTAACATTTAAATCTCCACTATAATATTATACACTATTAGATAATATCTAATTCCTCATCTTTTCCAACTCTTAATAGACTTAAAGTTGTTCTAAAACCATTGTAACCAACCTCATCAACTTGCTTTGTAATGATGTATAAACCAGAACTTAAATGTTTTCTACCATAGAAATATACATTTAATCTAATGTGAGTCATCAACATTGTTGGTCTTAATAAACCTTTAATTGTAAGTTTTGCTTTGATAGGAAATTCAGTAACTTTTGTCCACCAATCTCTTTCTTTTTCTGTCATTACTCTTTGAGCATTATTTGTTCCTAAAATAGGAGCATAAACCTCTTCTACTTCACCTTTATCATTAATTCTTTTAACATATTGGTCAGTATTGAGTTTTTCATAGAAATTGAAGAAAATTGTATACCCCTCATCATCTTCAATCTCAAAGTCAGTAACAATATTTTGAGAAGGATATCCAATATCTAGATTATAAGCAAAAGGTATATCAATTGCTTTTTGAACTTTAATTATTTTGAAATAAGGTCCTTTAAATTTACCAGTTGTATCATCAACAACGACTAATGAGTAGAAAGCATTTTTAGTAGAACTACCTCCACTAGTGGCTGATTTCATACAATCAACCAAATAAAGTAAATAATCTATAGGTGAAATATTAGTTTGACCAACAAGATTCACTTCAATATCATCTGAAATAATTAAACCTTCTGCTTCAACAAGTGCCTTGTCTGACATTCCATAGAAAACATCTTGTAAACCATATTTTGGCTCATATAAAACTTTTTTAATAATGTTGCTTGCCTTTTTTCTTCCTACAAACTCACTTGATGTAAAGTTAAATGCTCCTACTGTAGACATTTTACCTTTACTAATAGCTGTTACAACATAATTAATTACTGAGGAATTGGCTGACACTCTTTGTTTAACCTTTAAGATTAAGGCTTCTTCATCTCTATAACAATATTCTGGAACACTTAAATCTCCATAACTAAATACAATTGTTCTAGTTTTTGCAACACTTGAAAATACTTTATAGAAAAAATTAGGGTCATCTGCTTCTGTTATTGGATAAGATAAATTTAATGTATATTTATTTACAACACCATTAATTTTTTCAATTTGTAATGATTGCACATAGTTAGGGTATTTAATTTTATTAATTGTATAAACACCTTTATCATCTAATCCTTGAGCAGTCACCTTATCAAACACACCAAAAGTATATTCACCAATAGTGATTTTGATAAAAGGAGTCTCAACTCTACTAGGACTTGATATTAAATTGATTGATTTATTTGCCATAACTATTGTGCCTTAAATGTAATATTGCTTAATGAAGGAATTAATATAACTTTAAATTTACTTAATAGATTAATAAATGGGTCTTGAATCTTATTATAGTCAGCAATAACCCAATATAAGTCTGGTCTACCATAATAATGGTCAGCTAAAGAATCAAGAGTATCTCCATCTGTTAATGTATGTGCAACATATGGAACATCTTGAATTAATTGACTAGTAACACCATAGATATATTTATCATCTTTTGTATGATAATAAAAAGGAAAAGATGAGTATCTTGAAACATGTGCATAAGACTTTTTTGATTTATCTTTTAAAACATCCATACTAATCTCCTATTTTCCTTTATCTCTAAATGTTTGAGTAATTCCTCTAAATGAGCCTTCTTTACCAACACTTACAGCATCATATGGCTCAACTTCATAAACAGTAAAGTTAAGATTACATTGAGCATATCTATTATCATCTAATATTGGTTTTTGATACTCAATTGAGACACCTCCAACAACAACACCTTTAACAAAGATATCATCACCTAATTTAACAGCAACCATTGGTGGTACAACACTCTTTTGAGTTGCAACATATTTAGGTAGTGCAATTGATTGCAATTTTCTAATCAATGCTTCTACAAAGTCCTCACCCTCTTGTAAGTCCCATTTAGCATAATCAATATTCATATCATCAACCATATCTCTATGAAGATGTAGTTGAATTTGAACATCCCTAGGTCCACTATTTGAGAAAGTATATACTGGAGCAGTTCTACTTAATGCATTTGTTTGAGCAAAGTTAGAAAGCATTTTATCTTGAACTGAATCTGGATATTCAGGTAAAAGTAACCACTCATCTGTGTGATATAGATAGATATAGTTAGTGATATTTATTAAACTAGTTGAATTATCTGGCATATTATAGACCTCCTAACTCCTCTATTCTCTCTAATGCTTTAGAATTGTCAATTTTAAGAGTTTTTAAGACATCTTCAATATCTTTATCAACATAACATAAAACATCTCTATAAATGTCTCTAAATGTTAAATTAGTGCTATCTTCACCATGTTGTGATATATATCTATAAATCCACTCTCTAATTGATTCATCCCAAATACCATAAGCATCAAATTTAAAGTTTGAATCAGTTCCAACTAAACACATTTGAACTTTCTTAATATTGTTGATAATCTCATCATCTGGAGTGATAACATTTAAAGTTAAGTACTCTCTTAATCTATCAGCCAATAAATATTTTGTAGATGTTGAATATTCTAATAGTTGATGTCTAGATAAATATGAATCATTATTATTTAAAATAATTCTAGGTACACTCATCTCTATAATAGGAGATGTTGATTCACTAGTTATAAATCTTATCTCATATTTTTTAGAATCATCATTCCAATTACATTCAAATGTAGTTAATGCTTCAGGGTAATCTTGAACACTTACATTAGTATTAACATCATTGAAATACCAAAAATTATCTTTAACTTTAAATTCTTCTTTTGCAAAATCAATATAATTATAACCTAATTTTTGTGTATATGAATCAATCTCTAGTTGAGATGATTTAGTATAATCACCTTCTAATATAACAATATTATTTGCAAAGTCAACAGGCAATTCAATAAATAATTTCATACTATGCATCATTTTTTGTTGCTTTTCTGTTGTTAACATAGGTGTTGTATATGTAAAAGGACTATTGAATCTACAACCAGCACAAGTTCTCATTGAATTTACTTCAAAATCTTCTGTAGTAAATAAACGAGAATTAAATGCATAAAAACTACAAAACATTGTAAATTGTAAAGGATACTCAATGGCAATTGTATATGTTGTGTTAGGTCTAACTGGAATCATATATAAATTTCTTCCACTAACATCTGTAGAAATTTCATAAGTACTATCTTCTTTTTGAAATTCAAAACTAAAAGACCTTGGAGAATTATTACTAAAACAATTATACATAGACATTAAATCTATGTTCTTATAATCTTTAATAAATCTTAAAAACTCACCTAAATATTCATGAGTGTATGTATCATAATAATTAGTTTTTATCTCTAAATGTTTTGTGATATTAAGAATCTCATCATTAAACTTATAAGGTTTTATTTTATTAACTATACCATCTTTAAATTGACATAGATAGTCCTCATCTTTATCAATAAAAAACTCCCCATTATAATAAATGTTTCCTTCTTTATGCACTCTACAAGTAGGTAAATTAAAAGATTTTAATAGTTGTTTTATTTGACCAACATAAATATTATCATCATTATATCTAATCATAAAATCTCCTAAACAAGCAATCCTACATTATTAAAGTTTCCAATATCATTAGACACCTCAAATTCACCATCTAATCTAGTTCTAATGCTATTTAAAACATTCAAAATTTCTGCAACATTTTTATCAATGTTAGGTAATGCTTTTGTTGTTTCTTCATCAACTTGAGGTTGAAGTGAACTATTATTGTTTGCCTCATCAGCTGAACTTTGAAGAGTTTGTTGATAAATATCACTAGATGAACCTGTTCCAACATATGTAGATGTAGAGGTACTAAAACCACTAATCATTGAACTCAAACCAGTTCCTCTAGATATTGCTGTATTACCACTCATAATACCTAATTTTTGAAGCATTGATGAAGGTGCTAAAGTGGAACCAATACCACTAATAACATCACCAATCATGCCTAAAGAACCAATTCCTACAATACCTAATTTCATTAGTTGTTCAACTGTGGCATTTAAATCAACCATGTTTCCCATAACACTAATTGCAGGAATATTAATACCACCTGTTGTTGACTCAATCAAATCAGTAATCTTCCAAATAGAGGCTAACACTGGATTTGAAGCAATCTCACTAGAAAGATTAAATATAGCATTATCAGCCACATTTTGAATCATTTCTGCAACTGACATTCTACCAGGAAGTGCCATCATTTGTTGATTCAAAGAACCATACATTCCAGTATATGATAGCATATTTCTATTAATATCACTAAAACTACCTGCCAATTGTTGAGCAGCTTTAATATCAGAGATACTTAATCCAAATGTTTGAGCAAGTTCTGACTTTAAGACATTTGTACCTCCACTACCAATCTCAACCATATATTGTGCCATAGCATTTAATAATTGATTAGCTGAAGAGGCTGTTAAACCAGTATTTAAAATATCACCAATATTTAAACCAGACCTACTAGCAGCCATAGCCATTAAACTCATCATAGATGAGTTGCTCAACGCAGAAACATTACCACTTCCTAAATAACCCATTGCTTGAGCAATTTGAGTTGCAGCAGATTCAGATAATCCAGTACCAGTTAAAGCACCTAACCATTTTTGAACAACATATTCAAATTCTGTAGATTGTTTAATATCCATTTGAGAAGATGCTTCTAATAAAGCTTCTTGAACATTATCAAAAGTTTGAGTGAGATATTCTGTATTCTCAACCATATTATTCAAGAATCTAGTTAAATATGCTTCCATACCTAATCTAGCAGCTGTGGAATCTTGTTGTTGTAATCTCACAATTCTTAATAAAGAAGAATTGGCTACATCAAATGTGGTTGCAATATCATCTTTAACTGACTGTAAAAATGCTCTTTGTTCAACATTAGAGGCAATGCCAGCTCTAACTAACTCATCTAAATTTGCAAAGATTGAGGCAGTAGTGACATATGGATTAATACCTACGGCATTTGTAATACGCGTTTCAATATTTCCAAAATAATCTTGAGAACTTTTTGCTTTCCCTAATAATGTGTCATATATAGATGCACCTAAAGACATTGAAGAACCTTGCAATCTAGCATTAATACTTCCTTGATATTTAGCATATGTACTAATATTTTGATTAACTTGATTTAATGTTGCACCAATAGCTTTTAATGCAAGTTGGGCTCCTTGTTGAGCAGTTAAAGATTTTTTAGCTATATCAAGTTCTTCTTCTCTTCTCTTTCTATCTTCTTGCTGTTCAGGAGTTAATTTTGTGCCTTCTGATTCTAATTTAGCATATTGTTTTAACCATGCTAAATTATCTTCTCTATTGTTGATAGCATCTTGAATCTTTCTTTTTTGAGTTGATTTTTTAGATGCTTCAACCTCTTCTTTATAGATATCATTAATTAATTTTAATCTATCTTCTTTTTCTTGTTTAACTCTATCTTCTAAAAATTTCTTTTTATAAGCTTCTAAATGCTCAATAGAAACTTGCTCTTCTTGAGATTGAAATTTTACCCATCTCTCAATTGCTCTTTTCATGGCAACTTCTTGAGTTTGAGCAATATCTCTTTGTGCTTTTTGCATTTGTTTTTTAAATCGCTCTGTTTCACCTCTAACAGCTTCAAAGAGTTCTTCCATTGTTTGAAAGGACTCTTTATCTATAAATTTTGGTTTGTTTCTTCCACCTGTGTTAGCTGCCATGATGAACTCCTAACTATCTTTTCTTAGATGAACTCTTTTCTTGAATTGCTTGCATTTGTTGGTCAATTGCCTTCTTACTCTCATTAAAATCATCAAGCAAGAATTTAATTAAATATTCCCTTTCTTTGTAAGTCATTTTTAATACATCTGCATAGGATGTATTCATATTCTTACTAATTAAATAACACTCTTGTGCTATTCTTTTATATCTTTCTGGACCATAAGGTTTACCATCTTCAGTTAACTTCGGGTCCAAAAAATTCAGGTTGAATGCGAAAGTTAGTGACAACTTCATATGTGCAATTTGGACATTTTGCAATCACAGAAGCGTCTAACCCTACCTTTCCATTAATTTCATCACCTTTTTGAAGAATATAATTTGTATCCTTCAATGGTAACTCTCTTACAAACTTTTCCTTTTTCATTTCATTTGCTTTTTGTCCATCAATAGTATTAATCAAAGACATTGCAGTGTACATAACCTCATATTTAATATTGAGTTTTGTCTTTTTTCTTTGTTCTTTTGCTTTACTATTAATAACATCTAGCATTCTAGGTGTTTGTAAACTTAATTTAATAACATGTTTTGTTACTGGTAAAGTGATTTCTAAATCTAATCCTTCATCTTCATTAAATTCATGAACTTCTTCATCATCAAGATTTACAGAAGATTTTACAACTTCACCACAATTTGGACATTGAAGCATCATCTTATAATCACTACCATAAGTAACAACTCTTAACTTATGCAATAAGAATTGAAAATCACCTATACACATATCATAAGCTTTCACTGGAAGTTCTTCTTTGATACATGCATCAATAATTTCTGCTAAATTTTCAAATTCATTATCACTAGGAGACAATCTCTTCATCTCCTCTTCAGTAGTCATACTTCTTAATGTGATTCTAGGATTAAATTCTTCAGCATATAATTTTCCATGAGATGGAAGTACAAATGATTCTTGAATTGTGGCCATTAATCAACTACCTCCACATCATCTAATTTAGCACCATTTCTATATCTTTGTGCTAATATTAATCTAATCATTGCTGATACAGAAATGCTCAAATATTCTGCTTCTTTTTCTAGTGGTTCCAACAAAGAAAGTGGCACCTGAACACCTATAATTTTATTTCCTTTACTTGCCATGTTATTTAAATTTCCTTTCATTTTTCATCATTTAATTTAGCAACATCTTTTAAAAAAATTAAAAGAATTAAAAAGAGTGATTTAGAGGGTACTTAAAATAAAAAAGATGAGTCTATTAAACTCATCTTATTCTTAGAAAACAATTAACTATTCAACTTCTTCAGGAAGCATTGGGATTGCTTTATCATAAATGATTGTAGCAGTCACTGTTCTCTTGTCATTTGTTTCATTATTGAATTCTGGTTCAGATAAACCACTAATCCAACAACCAACTAATCTCCATTTTCTAATTACTTCTTCATAATCTGGAGAATATTCATATAAATAACAAGTCTTCTTATAGTTGCTTGCTCTATGAACTTTTTCTGTTCTTACATCATAAGCAAGTGCTTGCCAAGCTAATAATGCTGATTTTGTTCTTGCACCCATATAGTCATTTAACACTAATTGATGATTATCAAATGTTGGAACACCAGCAACATGCATTGTATTGTTGCCTCTCTTAACATCAATAACACCTAATGTGAAATGTGGAACAGAAGAACTAACAACAGAAACTCTTAAAACTTCTTGAGCATTTGTGATATAATCACTTTGTGTTGCTAAGTTTTCTTTGACACCAGCTCTTAATAAACTATCAACATCTGTAACGATAAACTCAAAGTTATTCGTTCTTGATGGCTCATAAAGTTCTGGATTATCCGCTAAATGATATGTTCCCATATTTTCTGCCATAACTTAAACTCTCCTTACTTATTCTGTAATTGAAATTTCATCTGCTAATTCAATTTCAATATCAAAGTCTTCAACTGCTTCAATTGGGACTAATGTAATCTTAGCAGCTAATCTTGCTTTCTTAGTAGTTGGAACTCTAGCAATTGTATAATCTAAGATGCCATTACCAGTTGACATTTTTTCTAATGTAGGAATAATTCTAGAGGTGAAATTTGTCCATAAAACTTCACTATTTTGTTCAAATGTATACTTTCTAGCTGCATTATAAGCTGTCTTGGCAACTTCAGTAGCAAGTAATCTAACATTTAAGAATGATGTGGCCTTAACTAAACCTGTACCATCTTCATCTTCTTGATTATCTCTAGATGTTCTATTACCCCAAACTAATACACCAAATGGTCTTTGATAGACAATTG
>Ga0247611_10008039_pt1 | contig 13092 bp, 5 predicted proteins | sample 177DNAGHGhighgp2_FD_192422 | JGI IMG/M metagenome (GOLD analysis project Ga0247611, IMG submission 192422) | Sheep rumen microbial communities from Palmerston North, Manawatu-Wanganui, New Zealand - 1770 DNA GHGhigh gp2 | ecosystem: Host-associated > Mammals > Digestive system > Stomach > Rumen ... | reverse complement strand
TTCTTCCAGCGCTGGATGGAGCGTACGAACAACGCCGTGTCGCACCTGGCTCTGCGTGCCTCGTACTCGCTGACGGCCGACCGTGGTCCGTCGAGTGTCTCGAACGCCCTGCCTATCTACTACTCTACGCAGGCCTGGCGCCCGCAGGGTGAGCAGATGGAGACGGTCATCGTGCTGAGCAACATCGCCAACACGGAGCTGACCTATGAGAAGAAGCACGAGTTCAACGTCGGTCTCGACCTCGGTCTGTTCAACAACCGCGTGAACATGAACGTCGATGTGTACTGGCGTCAGAACTACGACCTGATCGGTTACATCCAGACACAGGGCGTCGGCGGTATCATCGACAAGCTGGCCAACGTGGCCTCGATGGCCTCGCACGGTGTGGAGTTCACGCTGTCGACCACCAATATCCGTACGGCCGACTGGTCGTGGAACACCGACCTGACGTTCTCGTACGCTGCCAACGAGATCACCGACCTGCGTTCGCGTTCGAACGTGATCAACCTGGTGAGCGGCTCGTCGAGCAACCACTTCCGTGAGGGCTATCCCGTGTCGGCCCTGTTCTCGATTCCCTTCGTAGGACTGAACGACGAGGGTATCCCCCAGATTATCAATGAGAACGGTGAGGTGACAACCACCGACATCTACTTCCAGGAGTATGAGAAGCTGGACTTCCTGAAGTACGAGGGACCGACAGAGCCCACCATCACAGGTGGTCTGAACAACCTCGTGAAGTGGAAGAACTGGCGACTGAACCTCTTCATCACCTATTCGTTCGGCAACAAGCTGCGTCTCGATCCTGCCTTTGCCGCTGCCTACTCGGACATGTCGGCCATGCCGAAGGAGTTCAAGAACCGCTGGGTGCAGCCGGGTGACGAGAAGATTACCGACATTCCCACCATCGCCAGCCGCCGTCAGTACTATGACAACTCGCAGCTGAGCTATGCCTATAATGCCTATAACTACTCGACGGCACGTGTCGCCGACGGTGGATTCATCCGCCTGAAGGACGTGTCGCTGACCTACGACCTGCCTGCAAGCCTGGTTCACCGCGTCGGTCTGAGCACCGCCTCGCTGAAGCTCGATGCCACCAACCTCTGCCTGCTCTATGCCGACAAGAAGCTGAACGGACAGGATCCGGAGTTCGTCAACTCGGGCGGTGTGGCTACGCCTATGCCAAAGCAGTTCACCTTTACGGTACGTCTGGGAATCTAAAAAAATTGAGAGATTGAGAATTGAGAAATTGAGAATTAGAATTATGATGAAGCATTATATATATAATAAGGTATGCGCGATAGCCTTGGCCGGACTGGCGCTGACAGCATGCAGCGACGACTTCCTGGACAAGAGCCCCAACGAACGTGTGGAGATTACCACCGTCGACCAGGTCATCCAGCTGCTGAGTACGGCCTACATGACTGGCAACTACGGGTGGATTTGCGAAATCTCAAGTGACAATATCGTTGACATCAATGCACCCTACATGGCCACCCAGTCGAACGGCTCGGAGGTGTTGGTGCGTTATAACCTGAACTCCTACGACCGTATGGACGACGAGCTCTACAAGTTTGAGCCCGTGCGCTCGTCGACAGGCAGCGACTCACCCTCGGAGGTGTGGGAAGGCTGCTACAACGCCATCGCTACGGCTAACCACGCCATTGCGCTGCTCGACGAGTTCAAGGCAGCCAACAACGGCGAGGAGACCGACCAGATGCGTGCCGCCTACGGTGAGGCCTATCTGACCCGTGCCTATCACCACTTTATCCTGGTGAACATCTTCTCGCAGGCTTATAAGAACGAGGAGGCCAGCCGCCAGGATGCGGGTATCCCCTATTGCACCGACCCTGAGGACAAGGTGATGGTGGACTATCCGCGCGGCAGCGTGACGGAGACCTACCAGAAGATTGAGAAAGACCTGTTGGCTGGTCTCGACCGCGTCAACGACGTCATCTACCAGATGCCTAAGTGGCACTTCAACCATAACGCCGCCCATGCCTTCGCTGCCCGCTTCTACCTGTATAAGCGCGACTACGAGAAGGTGATTGAGCACGCCAACGCCGTGCTGGGAACCGACCGCGATGCCCTGCCGACGATGCTGATGGACTATAGCCGCTTTGACGAGGCCACCCGTTCGACCGACTATGCTGAGATATGGCAGGGACCGAAGGAGCCCAATAACCTGCTGCTGATAGCTACCTACAGCAGGCAATGGCGCCGCTCGGTGGGCTACCGTTATGCAACGGCAGGCCGTGCCCTGCGCGACATCATGTTCCACCTCGGTCCCAACTGGCGCTGGTACCTGATGCCCTGTGCCGGCGTGGGCGGTGAGACGTTCTGGGACGGTACGAATGACCACGGCTATATGTCATCGCGCATTGCCGAGCGCTTTGAGTACACCGACAAGGTGGCAGGCATCGGCTATCCACACGTCATCCGCCGTGAGCTGACCTGTAACGAGCTGCTGCTCAACCGTGCAGAAGCTTACCTGCTGGGTCGCCACGATGTGAAGGAGGCCCTGGCCGACATGCTGGCCTTCGATAACAGCCGCTGGTCGTTCTCCGAGTCGAACAAGGCGTTCTATACTGAGGGCGGTGCCCTGTCGGAGCTGACCGAAGCCAAGCTCCTGAGCTGGTACAAGCCGACGGAGAGCAACGTTAAGAACCACAGTAACACGCTGGCTGACTGGAACTTCACACAGAACATGAGCGCCGACTTCATCATCACCGAGGATCTGGTGCCCTACATGAACTGTCTGAACGACATGCGCCGCTACTACACCGCCTGGACGGGACTCCGTTTCTTCGACGTGAAGCGCTGGGGCTATGAGTACGAGCACCACTACGGACCCGATGACGAGGTGTTCAAACTGGAGTGGAACTCGCCTAACCGTGCCATCGAGGTGCCTCAGGAGGTGATCGGCGCCGGCATGGAGACATCGCGCCCGCAGGTCGCCAAGCAAGGCGGTGACTCTTTCTCAAAGAGTACAGATGCAGTAATGAAAGAACAATAAAAGAAGGAGGAACAACAGATGATGAAACTGACAATGAAGACCATGGCACTGGCTTTCGCCGCCACACTGGCGCTGACGGCCGTATCTTGTTCTGACGAAGATTTCGGACCGAGCATCTTCGATACGACGGAGTATCCGCTCGACCGCACGTCATATACCTTCCCCCTGGACACCTTCTGCAAGGTGAACTTCCTGGAGCCCTACAATCTGAAGTATATGTACCAGATGGAGGACGTGGGAACGGACATGAACTACAACCTCATTCCCTGCTCGTACGACCAGAGCGTCACGCTGGCTGTGCTCTGTAAGTACCTGTGGTACGACGTGTACAAGGACATCGTGGGCGAGCAGTTCCTGAAGACCTTCAGTCCCCGTATCATCCACGTCATCGGCTCACCGGCCTACAACCCCACGCAGGGTACGATGGTGCTGGGTACGGCCGAGGGCGGTCTGAAGATTACGCTCTACAATGCGGAGCACCTGAGCCCATCGGACATCGACTACATGAACGAGTACTTCTTCAAGACGATGCACCACGAGTTCTCGCACATCCTGAACCAGCGCTACAACCGCCCGACGGAGTTCGACCTGCTGTCGAACGGTAAGTACAACACCGTCAGCTGGAACGATACGCCTGACTCGGTGGCACTCGGACAGGGCTTCATCTCGCCTTACGCCTCGTCGCAGGCACGTGAGGACTGGGTGGAGATTATCGCCAACTACATCGTGAAGGATACCATTACCTGGAACAAGGCGCTGGAGACAGCGGCCTTCAGCTGGGAGCTGGCCACTGACGTGAGAGCCGCAGAATGGGACAAGTACAATGCACAGGTGCTGGCAGGACGTGCCAACCGCGACTCGGTAGGCTACTACGTTCGCACCTCTTCCACATCGGGCGGCGAGGACGCTACCTACGCCATCCAGCGTAAGCTCATCGTCCGCGACAGTCTGGGATACGCCATCCCTGGCGCCAACGGTGAGATCCAGTTCCTCAAGACCTCGGGTGTTGACGGCAAGGGACTCATCAAGCAGAAGCTTGAGATGGCCCGCGAGTGGCTGAAGACCCACTTCAACTACGATCTGGAGGCTGTGCGTATGGCCGTGCAGCGTCGTCAGTGGCTGACCGACAAGAACGGCAACTTCGTCTTCGACGACAACGGCAACTTCATCAATAACCTCGTCTTCGTGCGTGCTGACGGTACAACCGTGCTTGATGACCTGCGACAGGAGGTTGACAAGTACAAGGCTCTGCAGCCCTAAGTAACCCCTATCATGTAACATAATAATACGAAATAAGATGAACAAAATACTGTCTATCACACTACTTTTCGGTGCTGCACTGGCCTTCACGGCCTGTACGGGCGAGGAAGACGACCTGTTTGACAAGTCGGCAGCCGAGCGTCTGGACGAGTCGAAGGCCGTCTATACGCAGCGCTTTGCTGCCAACGGAGGCAAGTGGGTCATGGAGTACTATCCCACCAACGGTTCCGCTGCCCCTCAGGGCAAGGGCTACCTGATGCTCCTTGAGTTCAGTTCCAAGGGCTGGGTGCGTATTGCCATGAACAACGAGATGTCGGACAATAAGTATCAGGAAGACACCTCGCTCTGGAAGGTGATCGCCGACCAGGGACCCGTGCTCTCCTTCTGTACCTATAATGCCAACCTGCACTACTTCTCCGACCCCGCCATCTATGACACGGGCCTCGGTTACGAGGGTGACTACGAGTTTGAAATCATCGACCTGCAGGAGAATGCCGAGCTTGCCATGCTCAAGGGTAAGAAGCGCGGCACCTATATCCGCCTCACCGCCCTGCCCGCAGATACCGACTTCGACCAGTATCTGACGGAGGTGATTAACTTTAAGAGCAAGCTGTTCTCGGCCTCGAAGCCTAATTCGGATGTCTTGACTATTGGTGAACAGGACTATGTCATGTCGAACACGGCTTCAGGCTTTATTTCGATATACCCCTGGGGTGGTGATGCCATCAGCGAGACGACGACACACCCGTTCTTGATTACAAAGAGGAATGGAAACTTCTATTTCCGTTTCCGTGATCCGATGAAGGAGGACGATGGTGATGCCAAGGTTCAGGAGTTGGTCTTTGACAATGAAAAGCAGGCGTTCTCGGCTGTGGAGGGCAGTACGCTGAATGCTGCGATAACAGGATGGCCTATTGCCTCATTTGTGATGGATACCCTGGCCATTGGACATAAGCTGCAGATGGCCACCGCTTCGGAGAAGTCGGACAAGGGGCAGCAGCTTTATGAAACCATGCGTACGGAACTTAACTCGAAGATGAGTTATACGCTCCAGAACGTTCAGATGACAGTTTCGTCAGAGGACTCTGTTACGAAATACGCCAACCTGCGTTATACCTATCGTGTCAGACGTGGTCAGCAGACGGTCACCCAGGCTTTCATCATCCGATATGATGCAAGCATGGATGGCAATATCCTGAAACTGTCGAATATGTACGCCGATGAAGCCAGCCAGAAGGTCATGGAGCGTGTCCCTGCGCTTGGAACGTTTGCCAACATGTTTGTGAATACATTTGTGGTTGCAGCCAATGAGACCCCGTTCGATTTGTCGGCACTACGCTTTACGGCTCAGAATGATGCAGATACGTGGTTTGTACTAACATACATTAATTAAACACTTATATTATTTGCTTATGAAAAAGATTTTATTACTCTCCGTATGTGTGATGCTGTCGTCACTCAGCTTCGCACAGTCGCAGGTTAAGAAACAGCGCGCTGACATGCGCCAGGCAATTGCCTCAAGGGAGATGAAGATGGCTCCTGCTGCCGATGTTCTTCCTTTCCAGAACATTGCCAAGAAAAACCGTCCCAACAAGGCTTTTGAAGACGGCGTGTGGTTCGCTCGTCCTGAGGGCGCACTCGTAACCGCTTGGTCTGATGAAGGAAGCGGCTACTATGTGAACAACATTATCGTTCCTCCCTACTATCCTGTTATCTTCGAGAACAAGTGTGAAGACAAGACCGGTTGTACCTGGACCATTAACGGTACTGACCGTAGTGAGTATGCTAACGAGGATGGCGACTTCGAGTGGGGTTATATCAGCACCTACGACCCTCAGTGGTATGCCGAGGGTGGCTACTTCTATACACCATCCTACTATCTTCCTGAACTGCACAAGGGTCTGACAACCTATAAGTTCGGTGAGCCGAACAACAAAGACTATACCGGCACACGTCAGGCTTATCTGAAGACAGACTCTGTCGGCATGTATTCGTTCGTTGACGAGGCTACCACGAAGGCCGGCTATGCATGGGGTCGCCTGGTGGCTCCTGGCTGTACCAACTATCTGTTTGGTAGCGGTAAGTACACCTTCAAGGATGGTACTGTGGCAACCAGCCACGGCTTCGTTGATTTCTTCCCGCAGCCCGCTTCTCCGCTTTATGTGGAGCACATCTCGCTGGAGTTCTACTCTAACGACCAGCTGCTGAAGAATGGTGCTGAGCTGACGATGCGTATTGTGACCGTTGAGGACCGTGACTCTGTTGTAACGCTGGGTGACAGCATTATCGCTGAGCTGAAGGCTACGGCTGACGATATTGCTATTTGGGGTAACTACGACTCGGAATATACAACCTCTGGTTCTGCTAATCTCTGCAATGTTATTTTCAAGAGATCGGGTGTTGACGAACTTGGTCAGACTTATGACGAGCCGTTCTCAATTGATTGCCCGTTTGCTATTCTCGTCCTTGGTTTCGACAATCCTGATGTTGATGGTACGACCGTTGGTGAGGAAGAGGCTGACGAGGATCATCAGACACAGGGTATTGAGGCTGTGCTCGCTGATGAGGAAGGTAACATGTGGCACCAGACCATCTATGGTGGCGGCCCGCTTTCTCTGGCAGCCCGTTTCTATGGTTGCTTCGACTATGTTGAGGCTCAGGATACGCTCTATTCGTACGATGCCGACGGCAATGTGAAGAATGAGTACCCCAACATGAACGTTCTCCGTGTCTCTGAAGATGGTAAGACCGTTGCCAATGAGGGTGCTGACGAGGATCACGATTTCGGAGCTGCTCTCTTCTACACCTACTTCCCCTGGTATGACCATGAGGGTATGGAGAACTACTACTACATCGACGATATTGACTGGATTTCTGCTACAGCAGCAACTGACTTCGTTGATGAAAATGATGAGAGAACGGGTCTGGCTGCCGTTACCTTCGAGTGCGAGCCTCTGCCTGCTGGTGTGACAGGACGTTCTGCCGAGCTTCATTTCGTTGGTAAGGGCTATCAGTCTGAGTTGACGGTTATCCTGCTCCAGGGTGATGCCAAGATTGACGATGTTACTGCTGTCAAGAGCGTACGTACCACAGGTGCTAAGAAGGCTGCTGCCTACAACCTCGCTGGTCAGCGTGTTAGCAAGAACTTCCGCGGCCTGACCATCAAGGATGGTAAGAAGGTGATGGTTAAGTAATCGCTGTATTAAAGCTATATTTTTAATCGGGAGGACCTCTCAGGTTCTCCCGATTGCTGTTTTATAGAATATTAAGTGCATTAAATTTGCATTTTCTCTCGTTTCTTTGTACCTTTGCAGTCAAAATGCATAAAAGGAAATGATGAAACGTTTTTTGATGATATGGATGGCTGCTTTCATGTGTATCTGTGCAGCCAAGGCCGTTCCTGCCTATAAGGGGAAAGTCAAGGTGCAGCAGCCTGACGGTCGAACGCTGACCGTTCAGTTGCACGGTGATGAATATATGTGTTTCCGTACCACCGCCGATGGCTATACCGTGGTAAAGGATCAGCGCGGCTATATTGTGTATGCCGAGAAGAAGGAGGGCCAGCTGGTGCCTACATCGCGCGTGGCCCATGACGTAGCCGAGCGTACGGCCGATGAAGTGGCCTGGCTGCAGTCAGTGCAGAAGTATATGGCGCCAGTGATGACCGCTAAGCAGGCTGACGAGCAGCAGGCAGAGCGCTCACGCCGTCAGAAGGCGCAAGGAGAGCGCCGTCGAGCCTATTATGACTACGGTAACTTCCGTGGTCTAATAGTGCTGGTGGAGTATTCTGATCAGAAGTTCTTGCGTTCCGATTATGCGGAGGTTGTTGACAGCATGGCCAACCAGGTGGACTATCCTGGCTACGACAACAGCCGCTATGGTCGTTTCACAGGCAGCGTGCGCGACTATTTCTATGATAACTCGAACGGTATGTTCTCGCCCCAGTTCGACGTGGTGGGTCCCTGTAAGGTCAATCGTAGTAAGTACTATGTCAATAAAACGGACAATGCTGCCCAACTGACGTGTGACGTCCTTGACAAGATTGACAGTCAGGTGGATTTCAGTCAGTACGACCGTGATGGTAACGGTGAGGTCGATATGGTCTACTTTATCTTCGCTGGTGCTGGTGCCCACACGTCGGGCGATGATGACTGTAAGTTGCTGTGGCCGCATGCCAGTTCTATCTATAACCCTTCGGGTGGAAGCTGGAACTGGCAGGTTGTCAAGGATGGTGTCAGACTGGGACGCTATGCCTGCTCTGTAGAGCTTTACGGCCAGGAGAATTCGACCATTCTCGATGGTATCGGCACCATCTGCCACGAGTTCAGTCATGTGCTTGGTCTGCCCGACCTCTATGACACCGACTATGAGAAAAATGGTCAGAGTCCGACACCTGACGACTGGTCGGTTATGTCGGGTGGCAGCTATCTGAATTTCAGCCGTACACCATGCGGCTATACGGTGTATGAGCGTTATGCGCTGGGATTTGCCTATCCTCAGACACTGACCGAGGAGGGCAGTTACTCGCTCGGCAGCATTGGCTCGACAAATGAGGGCTTCCGTCTGGATACTCCTGTGAAGAAAGAGTTTTTCCTGATTGAGAACCGACAGCAGGAAGACAAGTGGGACCAGTATCTGCCAAATCATGGTATGCTGGTGTTCCGCGTGGACTCCACCAATAGTTTTGTGTGGTCGAACAACACGGTCAATAACAATCCGAACCATCTCTATTTTGAACTGGTGCGTGCCGGTGGTACTACGAGGAACGCCAATTATGATCCGTTCCCAGGCTATGGCCGAGTCCGCTCTCTCAACAATGTCACGTCGCCTGCCAACCTTCTGACGTGGGCCGGCAAGGAGACTCAGATGGGTTTGAAGAATATTCAAGAAGACAACGGCATCATCACGTTCGACCTGGAGAACACCTTCGTTCTGGCCAAGCTGGAACTGCCGGAGACGTTCATGGCAGGTCTTGGCATCTCACGGCAGCTGAAGGCTGTTGCCACGCCCGAATATGCTGTCTTCAAACTGACCTGGACGTCGGCTGACGAGCATATAGCCAAAGTCACTCAGGAGGGCATGGTCACAGGTATCTCCATTGGTGAGACGACGATCACCGTGACCAGCGACAACGGTCTGTCGGCAACGTGCCGAGTGAGGGTCACGGAACTGCCTGTCGCCTCAACGGTCAGTGAGTTCAAGGCGATGGCCGCTGACTCGGAATCGCTGCTGACGCTGACCAATGCCCAGGTACTCTATGCCAGTGGCTCTGACTATTATGTGCGTGACGCCACAGGTGCCATTATCTTCTCTTCTACAGGAATCAGTCTTAAGCGCAACGATGTCATCAACGGCCAGGTCTATGGAAAGTTGAGTTCCCGTGAAAAAATGCCCCTGTTTTTAGGTGTTGAGGGTATGACATCTGATACGGATTTGACAATTGCAGCAGGCGAGACTGCCAAGCCTCGTTCTGTCCAACTGAAGGATCTGACGGCTGCCGACTACGCTGACTATGTGGTAATTGACAGTGTTCAGCTGTTGCGCGACGGCGGTGTCTATGCCTTTGAGGGAGATGCCCGTGCCCGTCTGTGGAACAAGTTCAACGTCAAGAACCTGAAAGTGCCCACCTCCATCGACAATCTGCTGTTCCGTGTGGTGGGTATCTACGGCACCGATGCCTTTGACGATGAGGTGATAGATGAGATTTATCTGCTGGAGTCGCCCAAGAAGGTTGGTGAGACGGTGGTTGACGCTGTTCGTGATGTGCGTGTCGCCGATGACAGTGAGGCACCCCTCTATAATCTGCAGGGACAGCGCGTCAGTGGTGATGCCAAGGGACTGCTCATTCGTGGCGGTCGGAAGATACTGCACCGTTAATTTGCTTACAAATAACACTTCATCAAGGTTCGCCATCTAGCGAACCTTGATTTTTTTTTCTGTCGTTTTGGCGTCATGGTGACACAACTATGCGACAAAGTGAGAAGAAAAAAGGTAGAAATAGTGACATTTGTTAAGAAATAGCGGTTGAATTGTGTTTTTTTTATAATATTATTCGTTTTTTACATATCAATGTATTATATTTGCACCACAAATGGCTAAATAACATTATTTAATATAAACAAAACGAGAGAGATTTATGAAACAAAGATTAACAATGCTTCTGGCCAGTCTGTTCCTCATGGTAGGAGTAGCCTTGGCACAGACAAAAGTTAATGGTACCGTTGTTACCCAGTTGGATAATGAGCCCGTTATCGGAGCTTCTATCATGGTAGTGGGTACGACCGTTGGTACAACAACTGATGCAAGCGGTCGCTTCGAGCTGACTATGCCTGCAGGCAGCAAGACACTGCGCATCACTTACGTAGGTATGGAACCTCTGGAGGTCAGTGCGCGTCCCAACATGCGCATTGTGCTGGCTGACGACGAGAATGCACTGAGCGAAATTGTGGTTACCGGTTATGGTGTGACCCGTAAGGCTGCCTTCACCGGTGCTGCTTCGACAGTGGGTTCAAAGACTATCGCCAACAAGACTGATGCCAACCCCATCAAGGCTTTGGAGGGTTCTGTTTCCGGTCTGCAACTGACCATGGAGTCAGGACAGCCTGGTGCTCCTGCCACCGTGTTCATCCGCGGTCGTAACTCGCTGAACTCAGGTACGCAGCCTTTGTATGTGATTGATGGTGTGGCATTTTCTTCTGACGTAGTGGGTATCCGTGCTGACGAGGGTCAGGAGATTTCTCCCCTTGCCAACCTCAATGCCAACGATATTGAGACGATTACCGTGCTGAAGGATGCTACCGCTACCTCAATCTATGGTGCACGTGCTGCCAATGGTGTCATCGTGATTACCACCAAGAAGGGTAAGAGCGGTAAAGCCAAGGTGAACTTCAATGCCAAGGTCGGTTGGCAGTTCATGCCTGCCTACAAGCACTTCAATTACAATCCCGTCAGTGCTGACAAGTACAATGAACTGTGGGCTGAGGCTTGTGCCAACGAGAAGGCTGACCTGGGCGCAGACGGTGCTGTGCAGTACTATATGGACGCTCTGGGCCTGAACTATGATGCTGAAGGCTATAAGGAGTTCATGTTATGGGGTTCTGAGATTTATACCCAGGAGGGCAAGACCACTAACTGGCTCGACGAGGTGACTCGTACAGGCTTGACTCAGAACTACTCTGTTGATGTTCAGGGTGGCGGTGCTGTGGCCGGTACTCCTTCTTACTATCTGTCTTTGGACTATTTGAGCGACGAAGCCGTTATCATCGGTAAGGACTTGAAGCGCTATTCATTCCGTTTCAACTTCGAGCATGAGCCTTCGAAGATTGTGAAGTTCGGTTTCAATACCAACATGGTTTACTCTGAGACCAATATGGGTTCTGGCGGCGGTTATTTCACCGACCCCATCACTCAGGCATTCATGCAGAGCCCGCTGTCACCTGTCTACAAGGAAGACGGAGCTTGGAACTTCGAGACCATCAATGGTTACAACCCCGTAGCTATTCGTAGCGGTAAGGGTGACCAGAGCCTGGCCAAGCAGTATCGTGTATTGTTCTCGCCCTGGGTTCAGATTAACTTCATGAAGGACCTGCACTTCCTGTCGCGTGCCAGTGTCGATGCTCACATCGTTGACGAGTTCGGCTTCTGGTCGTTCCTCCAGCCTCAGGGTAAGGATATGCGTGGTATGGGTGAGGACTCTAACAACTACAACATCCACCTGTCTATCACCAACACGCTGAACTATATCAAGACCTTCAACAAGGTTCACAACCTGAACGTGATGTTGGGACAGGAGGCTCAGAAGACCATTCTGAAGGCTGCCTACCTGGCAGGTTCTAACTATCCTGTAGAGGATATGCCTCAGGTTCAGTTGGCTGCAACTCCGAGTTCTGCATCGACAACCATGAACCGTTTGACGCTGGCTTCGTTCTTCGGTAATGTGGAGTACGACTATGCCAACAAGTACTATCTGTCTGCCAGCCTCCGTACCGACGGTTCTTCACGCTTTGCCCAAGGTCACCGCTGGGGTACGTTCGCTTCTGTCGGTGCCAAGTACCGCATCTCTTCTGAGGACTTCATGCAGAGCACCAAGGACTGGTTGCAGAACCTGACCCTGCGTGCCTCTTACGGTTCGTCTGGTAACTCTGAGGTGGGTGACGTCTCTGTACCTGCCGGTGGCTGGTATGCTGCCAAGGACCTCTACGGTTTTGGCTGGAACTACAACAGCCAGCCCGGTATGGCTTACGAGCAGATGGGTAATGACGACCTGCAGTGGGAGCGCACCAAGAAGTTCAACATCGGTTTGGACGCAACGCTCTTCGGTCGCTTCAACCTGGAGTTCGACTACTATGTCCACAACACCACCGACATGGTGTTTGCCGTTCCTGCTTCATACGCTATGGGTCTGACCTCTTACTATAAGAACATCGGTGAGTTGCAGAACAAGGGTATTGAGTTCACCCTCGGTGTGAACATCCTGAAGAACAAGGACTGGAACTGGAATGTCAGCCTGAACGGTTCGCACAACAAGAACGAGGTGAAGAAACTCTCTACCGACCTGCCTATCGAGGGCACTTACCAGATTACTGAGGTAGGACGTCCTATCTATCAGTTCAAGATGAGAGAGTATGCCGGTGTTGACCCTGAGACTGGTGAGGCCATGTGGTATCTGAACGAGGAAGGCAACGAGACCACCAAGGACTACAATGCTGCTGCTAAGCGCTATGTAGGCGACGCTAACCCCAGCTTCTACGGTGCATTCACCAACAACCTGACTTGGAAGGGCTTCGACTTCTCATTCCAGCTGAACTACTCGTTCGGAC
>Ga0247611_10008038_pt1 | contig 13095 bp, 8 predicted proteins | sample 177DNAGHGhighgp2_FD_192422 | JGI IMG/M metagenome (GOLD analysis project Ga0247611, IMG submission 192422) | Sheep rumen microbial communities from Palmerston North, Manawatu-Wanganui, New Zealand - 1770 DNA GHGhigh gp2 | ecosystem: Host-associated > Mammals > Digestive system > Stomach > Rumen ... | reverse complement strand
ACCTCGCTTGGTCGGATGTCACTGATGTCAACTGCTGGGGAGGAAGCCTCCACGCCTCAGTCGACATGATTAACTATTATAATGAGGAACCTGCCGATTCATTCAGACTTCGTGGCACTTTCTTCACGCCGGGACGCTATTACAGTTACATCTGGAGTGAGAAGGGCGGTTACACCTACAATACCAACTGGATGCAGTGCAAGAAAGGTGTCGTCGGTACAAAGGCTGATTGCGACGGACATTTGGCACAGCAGGCTTCACCGCTCAATACCTATATCATGCGCCTGGCTGATGTCTACCTCATCAAGGCTGAGGCTATCCTGGGTAACAACAACTCGACTGCCGACCCACAGGCTTTGGCTGCATTCAACGCCACCAGGCTCCGTGCCAAACTGCCTCCAAAGACCTCCTTCACATTCGAGGACCTTATCCGTGAGCGCCGCATCGAGTTCTGCATGGAGTATTGCAATTGGTATGATATGGTTACCTGGTATCGCTGGAAACCTCAGTATATGCTCGACTTCTTCAACTATAAGCAGCACCGTGCTTTCATGCTCAACAGCGGTGATGTCCTGATGAACGAAGACCACACACTGAGTTATCGTTGCGTGTTCCCCGGCACCAATAACTGGTATTTCTTCGACAATGAGGGACACTGCTATTGGAGTGACTGTCTGCGTGCCAGTGAGAGCGACAACACTGTCGTGAAAACTGCCAAGCAAGGCTATACTTATAACCTCGACTCCCTGGCCAATGCAAGGGGTGCCGACTACGCGCCTATTGTGCTGAGCGAGGCCAACATCTTCATGCCCTACCCGGAAGCTGATGTGATTCAGAATCCTTATTTCAACCAGCAACCGCAGGAATATGACTTCAGCAAAGAATAATTTAATCCAGAGCAAGATGAAAATAAATATGTTCAACAACAGATATGGCTGGCTCTTCATGGCGCTGATGGCGCTGATGGTGCTCTCCGTGTCCTCCTGCAAAGAGGATGAGGAAGGGATGGGCACCCCGGTCATCACCGCTGTGCGCGTGTGCGACCCGGCCAAGGCGGACAGCACTTTCACCAAGGCTGGAACAGGACGGCAGATTGCCATCATCGGACAGAATCTTAGCAAGGTGCAGAAAGTGTTCATCAACGACCAGCAGGTGTATTTCAATCCTACGATGAACACCGACCACAGCGTGATTGTACGTATTCCCAGTGAGGACGACGGATTCGTGCTCACCGCTTTCGACAGCAACCTGAAAGACGAGATAAGGGTGGAGACTTCACATGGCATCGCCATTTACGCCTTCAAGGTGACTGCTCCCTATCCCTCTATCTCACGCATACAGGCGTCATATCCCCGCAAGGCGGGCGACCTGCTGAATGTGTACGGACTCAACCTCGTGGATATCGAGAAGGTGTATTTCACCGACATCACCGCCGCTCAGCTCGACACCACTAAGTGGGAGACCGTCGGGGGCAACCATGTGGATGCGGCTAATGTAAGTACCGTGGTGAGCGACCATCACATCAACAGCCGCACACAGGCATATGAGACCACCTCGCAGTTGGGTGTCGTCATTCCAAGCCTGCCCTATGACAAAGGTGCGCTGGTCATCGAGTGTGCTGCAGGCACTACATACATCGATTTCTCTGTCGTGCCGGGAAAACCAGTTCTTTTCGACGTCTCGTCCGACATGCCGGTCATTGGTGAGGAAGTGGTGCTCGAAGGACGTGAGTTTGTGCAGGTGGAGTCCATCACCTATGGTGACGTCACACTCACTCCCGACCAGTTTACGGTATCAGAGAGCGAGGATGCTATCCAGTTCAAGATGTCGCAAGTTCCCTCACAGGGTGGCGACGGATTGCTTACCGTCACCACGCCGGGCGGTCAAGCTTCTATCCTCTTCTACAACTATGGATGTCTGCTGACAAGTTTTGACGGCGATGCAATCGACAACGGATGGGATCCCAATGCTACGTATGAGACGGCCTCACCGGATATTGCTCCTTTCACCAGTTCGGGCAACTATGCTCGCATCACCGTGGAGAGTGAGGCTCAACAGTGGTGGGGAAAGATGGTCTACTTCCGCAAGGATTGGGATGGCAACTCTTTCGCTCTGCCTTCATTCGATGTTATCCCCGAAACGGCATCTGCCGATGAGGTGTACCTCGCCATGGAGGTGTACAACAACAACTCTGATTACAACAACGGAGTGTTCTCGGGCTATATCAGGTATATGATTCAGACATTGGACAACAGTGAGAATCAGTTCGACAACTTCGAGTGGACCGACTATGATGCCGGTGTGTTCGCCCACCCCAGCCCTGTCCTTGGCGACATCAATGGTGAGGCTCCTGTCGGCAAATGGTACCGCCACGTCCTGCCGTTGAGCAGTATTCCGTGCTTTGCAGGACTCTCTTACGGTGAAATCGTGACATTGGGAATCAACCAGTTCCGCCTGCAGTCCATCAATCAGGGCACTTCACGCGGATTCATCGATGTGTGTCTCGACAATGTGCGTATCTTCTATAAGAAGAAATAACCCAACTAAAATTGACCAAATATGAGAATCAAAAATATTCTTGGCATGTTGCTGCTGGCCGCTGCCGTCACTGGACTCTACAGCTGCAGTGATGAAGACGGAAAGGTTGTTGACAACGGCTTGCGGACAGGAAATGCCACCAAATTGGAAATTTTGAGAGATTCTGTTCCTGTAAGCGACCTGTCTTTCTCCATAGGCAGGGGAGTGGCCATCTTGGGCATCAATGCCGATGGCTCATGGACAGCCGAATTGGATGACACCACATGGTGCAAACTGGAGGTGCATGCAGGATATGGATATACCAACAAGTTCTCCTACACCAAACTTAACGTGTTGAAAAACGAGGGCGAAAAACGTACTGCCACGCTTACGGTGAGGTCGGGCTCGCTGAGCAAGACCTTGACCATCAATCAGAAGGGAACGGGCACCGACCCCAACGATCCCTTCATGAGTGCGTTCACCTTGGTGGAGAATCTGGGTATCGGATATAATCTGGGTAACACTCTCGACTCCAATCCCATCGGTTCATGGTGGAATCCGGAGGGCAAGACTCCCTACGACTTTGAGACTCAGTGGGGGCAGCCGGAAACCACACAGGAAATCATCGACTTCATTGCGGAGAAAGGTTTCAATGTCATCAGGGTTCCCGTGACATGGGGTATCCACTGCAACGAGAACGATGTCATCAGCAAGGCTTGGATGAACCGTGTCGAGGAGGTGGTGCAGATGGTGCTCAACGCTGGCTGCTACTGTATCCTCAATGTGCAGCACGATTCAGGCGATGCCTCCAACAGTTGGCTGAGGGCCGACATGGAGAATTATGACGCCATCAGTGCTAAGTTCAAAAAGATATGGAACCAGATTGCCACCCGTTTCCGTGACTATGACGACAAACTGATTTTCGAGGCTTTCAATGAAATCCTGAGCGCACAAGGTGAATGGGGCGACCCGGCCGACCCCTCATGCTATACGGCTGTCAACAAACTTGAGCAGGACTTTGTGGATGAGGTGCGTGCAACAGGCGGCAACAACGAGTATCGCAATCTGATTGTCAATCCCTACAGTGCTGGTAGCTCTGCAGCCAAACTGGCTGGTATGCAGATTCCCAACGATATGCATCCCAACCATATCCTGGCATCGATACACAGCTACGACCCCTATTGGTTCTGCAATGATACCAATGACGTGGATTCCCAGCAATGGTACGTTTATATCTTTGATGCCACTTGCCAGCAGGAGATTGATGACATCTTCTCACGTATAGAGCGCCGCTTCTCCGGTGAATTGGGCGTGCCGTTCATCATTGGTGAGTTTGGTGCCATCGGTAAGCATGCCGCTATGTCGGAGCGGGTGAAATATGCCCAGTATATGCGGCAAAAGTTCACCCAGTACAACACCGTCGGACTCTGGTGGATGGGACTCTGCGACAGGGAAGAACTGGAGTGGACGGAAACCGATATCGTCAACGCACTTTTCTGAGCATTCTGCTCTACGAAATCTAAAAGACATGGCCTTGCATCTTCTGCAGGCCATGTCTTTTTTTGCTATTGCTCTTGATGGCCTGGACCTTAACTACGTTCAACTGAGAAAGTTGGATAATTGTATCAAACATAGACATGAAAGTATTATGTTTTTTTGTTTTTTTTTATTTATTTTGCACATCAAACGAACACCAAAACACATGAGAACACTTATATCTATTTTAATCATCGCCTTCACAGTGGCTGCCTGCCAGAATCAGGGGACAGAACCCAGTTTTGTCAAGGTTAGCGACGGCCATTTTGTGCGTGATGGCAAACCATATTATTTTGTAGGCACCAATTTCTGGTATGGAGCCATACTCGGCAGTGAGGGACAGGGCGGCGACCGCGACCGTCTATGCCGCGAACTGGACTGCATGAAGGAGATGGGCATCGATAACCTGCGCATCCTCGTGGGCAGTGATGGTGAGCGGGGCATTACCACCAAGGTGGAACCGACCCTTCAGGAAAAGCCTGGCGTTTACAACGATACCATACTTGCGGGGCTTGACTTCCTGCTCCAGGAAATGGGCAAGCGCAAGATGGTGGCTGTGCTCTATCTCAACAACTCATGGGAGTGGAGTGGGGGATACGGCTTCTATCTGGAGCATGCCGGTGCTGGTAAGGCTCCGCGTCCCAACGTGGATGGATACCCGGCATATATGCAGTTTATGCAGAAATATGCTGACAACGAGAAAGCCCACCAACTGTTCTACGACTATGTACGCTTTATCATAGGTCGCACCAACCGCTATACAGGGGTGAAATATATCGACGACCCTGCTATCATGTCGTGGCAAATCGGCAACGAACCACGGGCTTTCAGCCGGGAGGCATTGCCGGCATTTGAGAAATGGCTGGCAGAGGCTTCGGCGCTTATCCGCAGTCTCGACCCCAATCATCTCATCTCCATCGGTAGTGAGGGAGCATGGGGCTGCGAAGGCGACTATGCAAGCTATGAGCGCATCTGTTCCGACAAGAACGTCGACTATTGCAACATACACCTGTGGCCGTATAACTGGTCGTGGGCTCGTCCCGACCACCTCGTGGAGGACCTCGCTGCCAGTTGCGACAGTACGAAGAACTATATCGACCGCCATATCGCCATTTGCGACAGGTTGAAAAAACCGCTGGTCATGGAGGAGTTTGGCTACCCTCGTGATGGGTTCAAGTTCACTAAGGATATCACCACAAAGGGGCGCGACGGCTTCTACAGATATGTATTCTCTCTGGTGGGCGACAACGCGCAGAAAGGCGGTTCCTTCGCAGGATGCAATTTCTGGGGATGGGGTGGCTTTGCCAATCCGAACCATGAGCAATGGGTTGTGGGCGACGATTATACCGGCGACCCGGCACAGGAGGCTCAGGGCCTTAACTCCGTCTTTGCCTCTGACACTTCTACCATCAATGTCATCCGCGCTGAGGTCACCCGCATGGCAAAAATAGGTAACAATCAGCAACCTTAGCAAATCTGGCAAATCAAGAAGAAATCCTCTCTCCATTATAAAAAATTAAAAACGATGATAAAAAAATCTATCCTTCTGCTCTGTTTGGTCTGCTCACTGCTTCCTGTTATGGGGCAGATCAGGGGCAACAATATCGTGGTCACCGTCACTCCCGACCACAAAGATTGGAACTACAAAGTGGGCGAAAAAGCTCAGTTTGTGGTCAATGTGCTCAGGTCGGGCACCTTGATTGACAATGCTGTCGTCGACTATGAGGCAGGACCGGAGATGTATCCCGATGTGTCGAAGAAAAATGTTACCCTAAAGGATGGCACAATGAAGTGGACGGGAACAATGAAAACACCGGGGTTCTATCGACTGAAGGTGACCGCTCACGTGGGTGGCAAGAGTTATGTGGGAATGTGTACCGCAGGCTTCTCTCCCGAACAGCTGCAGCCTGCTACAAAATGTCCGGCAGACTTCGATGCGTTTTGGGAAAAGGTTCTTAATGAGGCTCGCAAAAATGCACTCGACCCACATCTGACATTGTTGCCCGACCGATGCACCGAGACGGTGAACGTCTATGAGGTGAGTTTCGTCAACGACCGTCCGCAGGGCCGTATCTATGGCATACTGTGCCGTCCGGTAAAACCTGGAAAATACCCGGCTCTGCTGCGTGTCCCCGGGGCTGGCTCACGTCCTTATGGGGGTGATGTGTGGACTGCCTCGCAGGGTGCCATCGTTCTCGAAATCGGTATCCATGGCATCCCCGTCACAATGGAGCAGAAAGTTTATGACAACCTCAACCACGGAGCTTTCGAGGGCTACTGGGAGACTAATCTTGACCAACCTGATAAAAACTACTATAAGAGGGTGGTTGCCGGTGCGGTGCGTGCTGTCGACTACATCGCCTCGTTGCCTGAGTGGAATGGGAAGGACATCGGCGTAACAGGTGCCTCACAGGGTGGCTTCCTGTCACTTGCCGTGGCTGCACTCGATAAGCGAATCACCTTTATGGCGGCTGTCCACGATGCCATGTGTGATTATGAGATTGCCCTGCAGCAAAGGGCATGCGGATGGCCTCATTATTTCTATCAGCAGAAAAATCCTGATATGAGAAAAGTGGAGGGTGCCCGTTACTACGATGGTATCAATTTCGCAAGGCGGGTTGCTTGTCCTTCGTTCTTCACCTTTGGTTACAACGATGAGGTGGTGCCGCCATCATCCTCATGGTCGGTTTATAATGTTGTCAAGGCGCCTAAGACGATAAGCCTATACCAGATGACTGGCCATTATTGGTATCAGGAGCAATGGGACGAGTGGGAAAACTGGCTCCTTCAGCAAATGGGAATTAAGAATTGAGAGCAGGGACATGAGTGTCGCTTCGGATAATGTAAAGAATTTTAACTATACAGATAGATTATGAAAAAAACAACTCTCTTGATTGTAGCCGCTTTCATGATGATGGCATGTACACAAGTAAATGAGACTTCCAAAAATGGTGCGGAGCAATTGCTTAGCCGGTTGCAGGCTCTGCAGCAGAAAGGTTATATGTATGGACATCAGGATGATCCATTCTATGGACTGCAGTGGGACGGCGACACCATGCCTGGTGTTGACCGGAGCGACATCCTCTCGATTGTGGGGGATTATCCTGCCGTGATGGGGTTCGACCTCGGCGGTATCGAGATGGGGGATGAGAAAAACCTCGACAGCGTATCATTTGCGCGTATCCGTACAGAGATTATCAAGCACCATCAAAGGGGGGGCATCATCACCATCAGTTGGCATCCCCGTAACCCTGTCACCGGTGGCAACGCATGGGATGTGAGTGACACAACCGTTGTCAGGCAAATCCTGCAGAACGACAGTGCAAAGGCTCTTTTTGCCACGTGGATGGCACGTGTGGGTGATTTCCTCAGTTCACTAAAAACCGACGACGGAGTGCCGGTGCCCATCATCTTCAGACCATGGCATGAGAACAACGGCTCTTGGTTCTGGTGGGGACAAAAACTGTGCAGCGATGAAGAGTTCCATGGACTGTGGAACACGCTACAGGATTACCTCACTGGTGAAGGACTCGACAACTTGCTCTGGAGTTATTCACCTAATCTTGACGGTGGCTGGACGAAGGAACGTTTCCTCGCGCGCTATCCCGGCAACGACCGTGTGGCGCTGATTGGAGAGGATGCCTACCAATGGGGAACAGAGGAGGATTTCGTGTCTGCCCTCAATGCCGACCTGACCTTCCTCAGCGATTTTGCCAAGGAGAACGGGAAGATGATAGCCATGACAGAATGTGGCTATAAGAACATCCCTGACTCTACTTGGTGGACAAGGGTGCTCAAACCTGTGATGGACAAATATCCCATCTCTTATTTCCATACATGGCGCAACTACAGCAAGGAGTATTTCGCTCCCGACCCCGACCAGCCAAGCGCTGCCGATTTCAAAAAGCTTTATGATGCCCAGAACACTCTGTTCCTAAAGGACATTATAAATTGACCCCATCAACAGCTATAACCAGACTATCCAACTATAAAACTCCTATATAATGAAAATCGATTTCAAAGAAAGGGCAGAGGCGCTCTTTGATGTCCATGAGGAATTGCTGAACCGTCCAAACGAACCACTCGAGGGTGGTAATGGCATCTATACGAAATACAAATTTCCTATCGTGACAGCAGAGCATACACCGCTCACTTGGCGGTATGATTTCTGTGAGAAAGATAATCCCTACTTGATGCAGCGCATCATGATCAACGCTACACTCAACAGCGGTGCCATCAAATGGAACGGAAAGTATGTCATCATCGTGCGTGTGGAGGGTGCTGACAGGAAGTCGTTCTTCGCCGTGGCGGAAAGTCCCAATGGTGTCGACAATTTCCGATTCTGGCCCGAACCTATTACTATGCCTGATGATGTGGTGCCTGCCACCAATATCTATGACATGCGTGTCACCCAACATGAGGATGGATGGATTTATGGTGTGTTCTGTGCGGAGAGGCATGATGACAGCAAGCCTGGTGACCTCTCGGCTGCTACCGCCACTGCTGCCATCGCACGCACTAAGGACTTGGTGCATTGGGAACGCCTGCCCGACTTGAAATCTCGCTCACAGCAGCGCAATGTGGTGCTTCATCCGGAATTTGTAGAGGGTAAGTATGCCTTCTACACCCGTCCGCAGGATGGCTTCATCGATACGGGTTCGGGCGGTGGCATCGGATGGGCTTTGGTGGATGACATCACAAACGCAGAGGTGCGTGAGGAGAAAATCATCAATCCACGACACTACCACACCATCATGGAGGTGAAGAATGGCGAGGGGCCGCACCCCATCAAGACCGATAGGGGATGGCTGCATCTGGCGCATGGTGTCCGTGGATGTGCCAGCGGATTGCGCTACGTGCTCTATATGTATATGACAGCACTTGATGACCCTACTCGTGTCATCGCCAGTCCTGGTGGCTATGTCCTGGTTCCTGAAGGTTGGGAGTATGTGGGCGATGTGATGAATGTCGTCTTCTCCAACGGTTGGATAGCTGATGACAACGGACGTGTTTTCATCTATTATGCCTCAAGTGACACGCGAATGCATGTGGCGACATCCACCATCAACCAACTGGTGGACTACTGTATGAACACTCCTGAGGATGGATTCACCACTTCTGCATCTGTGGAGACAATCAAGCAGCTCATCGCAAAAAACAAAGCCAACGGAATAAAAATTTGAGCATTTAGAGTAAAAGTTTAAGATTTTTGATTACTTTTGCTTGATTTATGGGCTGCATCATGTGGTAGCCATGCAAATGTGAATGCCCTAACTCCTAAATTTCTAAACTCCTAATAAGAAATGGCTTCATTAAAAGAAAAAATCGGTTATGCACTTGGTGATGCGGCTGCAGGTGGCATCACATGGAAAATCATGTCAATAGCTTTCCCGCTGTTTTTCACCAATGTGTTTGGACTTACAGTGGCTGATACGGCTACGCTGATGCTCATCGCTCGTATGTTTGATGTGGTCACCGACCCGCTGATGGGCAGCCTGGCTGACCGAACACAGTCGCGCTGGGGAACATATCGTCCTTGGTTGATTATCGGTGCCATCCCCTTCGGCCTGATTTTCGCTCTGTTGCTATATACCCCCGATTTCGGACCGGTAGGCAAGCGAATCTATGCCTATACGCTCTATCTGTTGATGATGGCGGTCTATACTGCTGTCAATGTGCCTTACGGCTCGCTGCTGGGCGTGATGACCGAGAATGATAATGAGAAAAACCAGTTCTCTTCCTACCGTATGGTGGGTGCTTATGCCATGGGCTTCATCACCCTGTTCGCTTTCCCTTACCTACAGAAGATGGTGGGCGGTACAGAGCAGCACCAGTATGCGGTTCTGGGAGCATTCTTCGGAAGTGTCGCAGCTTTGGGTACCCTGGCCTGTGGCCTGTTGACCAAAGAGCGTCTCAAACCCGTACGTGCGGAGAAATTCTCCTTCAAACCCTTTGCTGACTTGGTTAAGAACAAACCATGGATATACCTGACGCTCATCGGCATCTGCACCAATTTCTTCAATGGCTTCCGTTATGCCGTGGCGGGATATATGTTCGACTATATTCTGGGCAAGGAAATTACTTTCAGCAGCCTGATCATCAACTATACGGTGTTCATGACCTTCGGAGAGGTGGCCTGTATGATTTTTGGTGGCCTGTCACCGAAGTTCACTCAATGGATGGGGTCTAAGCGCAAGGCGTTCACTGTGGCTGCGCTCATCTGTGTCGTCTTCTCGGTGTTGTTCTTCTTCATTCCGAAAGACCCTGCCTATATCTGGGTGCTGATTGCCATAGTGGTGTTTACTTCTGTGGGTATCGGTCTCTATTCTCCCTTGCTGTGGTCGATGTATGCTGATGTCGCTGACTATGCTACGATGAAAAATGGTACGTCTTCCACGGGTCTTATCTTCTCGTCAGGCACCATGGCACAGAAGTTTGGTACCGCCATCTCGGGTTCGTTGGTGGCTTTGCTCCTTGGTTTGTCGGGCTTCGTCTCGGGCACCAATGCTGCCGGTGAGACCTTTATCCAAATCAACGACGAGGCTGCTGTGAGGAGCATGATATGGGCACTGTTCTCTATCATCCCTGCTTTCATTGCTCTGGTCATGATTTTGTTGCTCAAACTGTATCCGATAAAGAAATAAGAGATGGATCTCCAATCCCTGAAAAACGAAATGCAGGATGTTCTCGAGCAGAATATCCTGCGTTTCTGGCTCCACCGGATGGTGGATGTGGAAAATGGTGGCTTCTATGGCAGGATAGATGGACAGGGAAACGTCCATTCCGATGCTGAGAAGGGAGCCATCCTGAATGCTCGTATCCTATGGGCTTTCTCTGCTGCCTACCGTGTGCTGGGAAAACTTGAATATCTCGAGGCTGCAACAAGAGCCAAACGTTATCTCATCGACCATTTCTTCGATGGTGAGTATGGTGGGGTGTATTGGAGCCTTGACAGCAAGGGTATGCCGTTGGATACGAAAAAGCAGTTCTATGCCATCGGATTTGCCATCTATGGGCTGTCGGAGTATGTTCGCGCCACCAAGGATGCGGAGGCTCTTGACTACGCGCTCGACCTCTTTGACACGATTGAGGAACATGCGTTCGACCATAACTATAATGGATACATTGAGGCTTGCACACGTGAGTGGGGAGAGATAGCTGATATGAGGCTGTCGGAACTTGACGCCAACTATCCGAAATCGCAGAACACTCACCTCCATATTATCGAACCATATACCAACCTTTTTAGGTGCCTGAAGGAGATGCGGCAGTCCAGCTTGTGCAATTATGTGCCTTCTATTGGTGCTGTGCTGCCTGTGGACATCACCGTGCCACAGGAGGAATTCGACCGAATAGGGGCTGCTCTTCGCAATCTTGTCAATATCTTCACCGACCGTATACTCAATCCAGAAACTCATCATCTCGACTTATTCTTCGAGAACGACTGGACACGTGGGGCGGGTGCCTTGGAAAGTTACGGACATGATATCGAGTGCTCATGGCTCCTGCATGAGGCGGCCCTGGTATTGGACGACGGCGACTTGCTAAGTAGGGTGGAACCAATAGTTCAGATGGTGGCGAAGGCTTCCGAGAAGGGACTCAATAGTGATGGCTCCATGCTCCATGAGGCGAATCTCGACACCGGTTATGTCGATACCGACCGTCATTGGTGGGTGCAGGCGGAGACAGTGGTGGGTTTCTACAACATCTACCAGTATTTTGGTGATGAGGATGCTCTTAAGAAAGCATTCGATTGCTGGAACTACATCAAAAGTCATCTTATAGACTATGATGGTGGAGAGTGGTGGTGGAGTTGTGATGAGGAGGGCAACGTCAACCGCAAGGATGATAAGGCGGGATTTTGGAAATGTCCTTACCACAACTCCCGTATGTGCCTCGAAATCATGGAGAGATATCAATGATCGACACATCGGCATTTCAGGGCAAAAAAGCTGCATACTACACTTTGGGTTGCAAACTCAATTTCTCTGAGACATCAACTTTCGGGAAGATGCTTCAGGAGTTGGGTGTGTCGCCTGTCGGAGAGGGGGAAATGGCAGATATCTGCCTCATCAATACCTGTTCTGTGACGGATGTGGCCGACCATAAGTGCCGACAGGCCATCCATAGGATGGTGAGAAAACACCCGAATGCATTTGTGGTAGTCACAGGGTGCTATGCCCAATTGTCACCCCAGGCGGTGAGTGAGATTGAGGGTGTCGACTTGGTGCTCGGTTCCAACGAGAAGGCACAACTTATCCAGTACTTGTCTGAAGCATGGGGCGGAAGGGAGAAAACCACTTCACTCCATCAATACCACACGGTTAAGACCAAGGATATACGCTCCTTTGCTCCAAGTTGCTCACGGGGCAACCGCACACGCTTTTTCTTAAAAGTGCAGGATGGATGCGACTATTTCTGCACCTATTGCACCATTCCCTATGCACGTGGATTCAGCCGCAGCGCGAAGATTGAGGATCTCGTTGAACAGGCGAGACAGGCTGCCGACGAGGGCGGAAGGGAGATTGTCCTCACAGGTGTCAACATCGGCGACTTTGGAAAAAACACGGGTGAGCGCTTCATCGACCTCGTGCGTGCCCTCGATCAGGTGGAGGGTATCTCGAGATACCGCATCAGCAGTCTTGAGCCTGACCTTATCTCTGACGAACTGATTGCCTATTGCGCTGAAAGCAGGGCGTTCATGCCACATTTCCACATCCCACTGCAAAGCGGGGCTGATGAGGTGCTGCGCATCATGCACCGACGTTATGACACGGCGCTCTTCGCCCATAAAATACAACTTATCAAGCAGATGATTCCTGATGCTTTCATCGGAGTGGATGTCATCGTGGGAATGAGGGGTGAGACGGAGGAGTATTTCGAACAGACCTACCATTTCCTCGATAGCCTTGACATCTCGCAACTGCATGTCTTCCCCTATTCTGAACGGCCTGGTACGGCAGCACTTAAAATACCATTGGTCGTCAGCGAGCGGGAGAAGAAGGCTCGCTCGGCTCGCCTGTTGGCCCTTTCCGAGCAAAA
>Ga0247611_10008037_pt1 | contig 13097 bp, 12 predicted proteins | sample 177DNAGHGhighgp2_FD_192422 | JGI IMG/M metagenome (GOLD analysis project Ga0247611, IMG submission 192422) | Sheep rumen microbial communities from Palmerston North, Manawatu-Wanganui, New Zealand - 1770 DNA GHGhigh gp2 | ecosystem: Host-associated > Mammals > Digestive system > Stomach > Rumen... | reverse complement strand
ATCATAAGTTATATTGCTACTTGCTACTTGGGCAATTATAACTTCATTTTCTTGTTCATCAATTGTTGTTTGTTGTTCTGAAATAACTTCATTACTATAATTACCAACCAAGCCATTTGACTTTGATTCCAATAAATAATAAGCACCCAAACTCAAACAAACTGTAGTAGATCCAATAATAAATAATACACTTATGTCTCTTATTCTATTAATAATATTTTTGTTTTGATGATAACTAATGGCTTCTGTTCCATTATTTAAAAAGAACATTTGATAATCTTCACTACCACCTTTGAAATAATGCTTAAAGTTAGTTTCGTTATCAAGTATAACTTTATAATCATCAACATTTGGAAGCACAGTAAAGTTGTTAGAACACATGAAAAAATCAAAAAATTTAAATACATTTTTATCAATTTTTTCAATAGTATTATCATTATTGAACTTATAACCAAAAAATCTATTATTATCTAAAAATAATACTATATCATAGTTTTTTTCATGAATTCTTATACTTTCCATATAATACTCCTATCATAATAATTATATCATTTATTAAGTAATAATAATATAAAAACATTTTTTTAATGTAAAATAAAAGAATGATTATTTATTACTATAATCATTATCATTTTTTAATAAACTATTTACATTATTAAGATGTAATTCTTTTACTTTATATTCGTATTCTTTATTATTTTTAAATCTTTCGTAATAAAGTTTTAAAATTATTAGACCAAGAGTTGCTATTCCTACTTCAGTATATTCATCAATTCTTGCTACATACATTGAAACAGTCCCACAAACTCCTGCAACTGTAAGAACTTCTATTAAATTATAGACATTTTTATAATGTTTAAGTTTTTGCTTTAGTTCTACTAATTGTTCCTTTAATATTTCTACATTATTTATATCATTTTTAACATCATCAATTGATTGTTCGTTAAAAATAGTTTCATCCATAATAATCCCTTCTTTATATAGTTTTATATAATAACATGTAAACATCAAAAAATCTAGGTCTAACCTAGATATTTTCTTAGTACTCTTTCAAGTTCACTCTTGTCAATTGGTTTAGCTAAATAGTCATCAAAACCATCAGCAAGATATTGTTCTTTCATACCTGTAATAGCATTAGCTGTTAAAATAACTACTGGCGTTGTAAATGTTGGCTCCTCTTTTAATTTCTTAAATGTTTCTTTACCACTCATTTTAGGCATCATATCATCCATTAAGATTAAATCATAAGTATTTCCTCCACCAATTAAATCTAAACATTCAAAACCAGATAATACTTCAAATGTTTGAACATTATATGGTTTTAATAATCTTGCAGCAACCTTAAGATTTAACTTATTATCATCAACAATTAATATCTTCTTTTTTGAGTAATCAATATTTACTACTGCAGCTGTTGCTTCTTCCATTGGTATATCTTTATCATCAACTAATTTTTGATCTAATACTACAGTAAATTGAGAACCTTTTCCAAAAATTGATTGAACAATAATTCTACCATGCATTAATTCTACTAACTTTTTAGTAATGGCTAAACCTAGTCCTGTTCCTTCAATTGTTGAATTTTCATTATCAAGTCTTTCAAATTTATCAAATAATTTAGTAATTGATTCTTTCTTTATACCAATACCTGAATCTTCAACTGTAATTATTAATCTACAAATACCATTATTTGTGATATTTCTAACTTTAAAATCAATATATCCTTCATTAGTATATTTAATAGCATTAGTTAAGAAATTAAGTACTACTTGTTTTACTCTAGCATAATCACCATATAAATATTTAGGTGTATCAGGAGCTAATTCATATCTAAAATCAATAGGTTTTGATTCACCAAGTCTTGCTTTAGATAATGAAACAAGTTCATCAAATACTTTATGAAAATTATATACAGAATCAACTATTTCAATCTTATTAGCTTCAATCTTAGAAATATCTAAAACTCCATTAACAGTATCTAAAAGTGTTTCAGAAGCTTCGATTATATCATCTACTTCTTCCATTGCAGAGGCAGGTAAATCCTCAGTCTTTAAACTTTGTGAAAAACCAACAATTGCATTTAGTGGAGTTCTAATCTCATGAGACATAGATGATAAGAAATCAGTTTTAGCTTTATTAGCACGTTCTGCTTGATCTTTAGCAAATTCTACTTGTTCAAGCATCTGTACATCTGGATTTTCAATAGTAAAGTACATTACTAAACATATAAAAGTTTCAACGTAGGTTAATAGTAAAAGTTGCGGAAAAATACTCTGTATAATAATAGATATAGTACCAATTGTAAAGAATATTAAAACCGGAATATATTTTTTATCATTTATTTTTTTATAATTTTTTAGTAATATATACAGTATTATTACTACTAATACACTACTTATTGAATAAGCAAAAATAACACTTGGACCATTAGTATATCTGGTTTGAAAATTATTTTCAATTACCAAATTTATAGGTAAAATAAAAGTTATAACTACAGTAAGTAAAAAAAATAGAAATAACAATTTTTTATTAATTGTTTTATCTTTCTCGCCAGAATAAGAAATTTTGAAAATATAATATGTAAAAATGCAAGTCCAGCATATTAAATATATTAAATATGATTTAAAAATAAAATTGCTAACAAAAGGCAAACTTTCGTGAATATATGATGCATATGTACACAATATTTCTAATATTAATCCAAAAAAATTTGCTAATACTAATTTTTGATATATACTTGTTTCGACATTAATTACATGTTCCTTTTTATATATTAATATCAATAACAATACCGAAATAGGAATAGCGCTTAATGGAAAAAATATACCACTACCCACAATAAACCACCTCTTTATTATTAAATTAATTATATCATATAATTTAAAAATAAAAAATGCTAATTATATTAATTGGCATTTTTTTTCAATACTCTTGTTTTACTATTATTTAGTTTTTCCTCTGCATCAGCTTCAAGGTATTTATAATCTATTTTTTCAGAACCTGAAATTCTTGGTAAATCATCAACAAATTCTACGTATGTTGGTATTTCATATGATTTTAATTGAACGGTTGTGCCATTTAATGTTTTAGAAGGTAATTTAAATAATTCCTTAATAGTTTCTAATATATTTTCTTCTTCTTTATATTTATCATTTAAAACAATATAAGCTTTATTTACATATAATTGTTCCTTGTCATAAACTTTAACAACAGCACAATCTTTTACTTGAGGAAATGTAGCAATAATATTTTGAACATTATCACAATATACCTTGTTTAATGTTGATAAAATATAAAATCTCGATTGTCTAGCAGTTACAGTAAAATACCCATCATTATCAATTATACCCATAGTTCCAGTTTTATAATACTCAATTCCATTTTTAATAAATTTTGATTCTTTTGTTAATTCTTCATTTTTGTAGTATTCTTTAAAAACATGTTTTCCAGATACACATAACATACCAACTTCACCACATTTTTTTTCTTCCATGGTTTCTGGATCAACTATCATAACCTTTGTTCCAACTAATATTTTTCCGGCCGTATCTTGTCTTAATGGAACTCCTATTGGAGTTGAACCTATACTTACAGTTTCAGCATTACCTGAGCCATTTCCAATCTCCACATTTGTTGCACCATGCTTAGCAAAGAAAGAATTACCTCTTTCAGCATGTTCCGGTGTCAAAAAATCACCACCGGATATAAAATGCGTTACAAAAGACAAATCTTGTTCATCACTTAAATTTTTCATTGTTAAATCTAATAAAGCCGGACTTCCAAAAATAATATTTGGTTCTTTCTTATAATAGTAACTAATTGTATCCTTGCTAATATCTGGCGCAAGAATAGCTTCTTTTCCCCATAAAAGTGAAGTTAACGCTGATGTTACAAACCCATATGGATATGAAAAAGGAACACAAGTTAATGTTTTATTAACTTTAATATTTTCTGTATGACTAGTATTTTTTGCATATATCTCTGCGGCCAACAAATTTTCATTTGTTAAAACTACAGATTTTGGTTTACCAGTTGAACCACTAGTAAATAGTATTAATGAATTTTCCTTTTTTGAATGCGGTAATTCTATTTTATTTTTTTGATGTTTAGATATACTACCTAGAGTATGATAGTCAATTAAATCACTATTATCATTATTTACATTAAATATATCTTTTGAATTTATATTTTCTTTTCTTAATGTAATTACATTTTTTACCTTTGTGTTTTTTCTTATTGTCTTATTATATTCTTCGTTTTTATCAAAATCAATAAAAGTAGAAGATTCAAAAGTATTTAAGTAATTTGCAACCTCTTCAATTGAAGCATGAGAATCTATAAAAGTTGTAACAGCTCCTATTCTATTACAAGCAAAGAATAGGCATATTGATTGATAGAAATTTGGCATTGAAACAGCTACAATATCGCCTTTTCTAACTCCTAACTCTTTTAATGCTAGTGAAATAGTTGCAGAATCTTTTATTAATTCTCTATATGTTGCATCCAAATCCCAACAATTAACAGCGTTATTATCCATATAAGGAATACTCAATAATTTTAAAATAGAATATATATTGGTATTAGGAATAATTGGATTTTTTTCAAAAAAACTCGAATTCTTTTCATGAGGTTTATCAATAGAAGGATAACCAGTATTATTGCACTTCAATAGACTATTAGTGTTGATTTTATCTTTATTCATAAACAAAACTTCCCCTCTCAATAAATACAATTATATATCAAATTTGTCATATTGTCAACAAAATTATTGATTTTTTATATCATTTTTGATACATTTACATAAAAAATAAAAACTATAAATATATTATAGTCTTATTAATTACTTAGATTTACTATTATCTTTTGAAGTATCAAATGAATCACTATGATTATATCCATGTCCGGATAACGATCCTCCATTGCTTGTATTTAAAGTTACACGATCATGATTATCACTATCTCTAACATCTCCATTAAACGAATCTATTCTAACATCTCCATTAGAATTTTGATATATTTTAGATGTTCCATAATCACCACTAGATTCATGTACTAATTTCCAATCAGACATTCCAAAACCTCCTATATTTTTTATTTATTTTTTATTTCCAATACATCAATATTTTTGTCAACAAAATTTGAATACATATTTCTTAATTCACCTATTTGTAGCATAAAATCTTCAATTTCTGGATAACATTGATTATTTTCCATTTGTATAGAATCTAATTCAATTAAAATATCTTCAGCTTCAACTAATAAGTTCATGACTCTAGCAGCAGGTGCGTCTGTTTTTCTCCATTCTTTATCTCTAACATCCGGTAATATTCTTCCGCTTTCTTGTATCTTTTTAGCCATTTGCATTAGTTTCTCTCCCCTTTCTTTAAAATCATCCATAATTTCACCTCTTCTATTTAGCCGTATTATAAGTTATATATTATAAAAAGTCAATTTTCACTTTATAAAATTGTGATATTTTTGATACAATGCACTTTAATTAAAAAACTATAAGAAAACATTCTTATCATTTTAAACAATAAATTGATTGTATTTTTTTTGTGATAATAATATTTTAAGTTCTTCATTATATAAGTTATTTATTTGTTTACTAGCTAATAATTCGTTATAATCACCTGTTATATTATTAGCACTACGATACATTTCTTCTAATCTTGTTTTGAATTCTCTTATTACCCATGAATCCATACTTTCATCTTTTGCAATAGAATAACATTCATTATACATATTTTCGGGAACATATTTTTTAAATCTATGACATATAGACCAAGCTTCATCAAATAACATACATAACTCACTTAATGTAAGTGTATATTCTGATATTTTAGCTTTTGGACTATCATATCTTAACATTACTAAATCATTAAGCCTATTATCAAACAAAGATGCATTACTGTCCTTACTAAATAAATCTATTTTATCCAACCAAAAGTAACTATTTATAATTGGTTTACTTATTTTTTTTCTAAACTTAATTATATCTATTTCTAAATTAATAATTTCTGTCGCAACATTTTCTTTAAATCCACATTTAACCAATTTGCCAATCGCAGACTTTAGAAACTTTTTATCATTAGTATCTAGATATAATATTAAATAATCATCTAATAAATACTCCATCATAATTCTTTCCTAATACTTTTGTGTTTTTTTCTAAAAATTCTTCATCAGTAAATGGAAAAGTAATACTATTAAAAATTTTGTCATATTCCCTAAATAATTCCTCAGATTTAGTAAATTCTTCATTCTCTTTATCTTCCATATCAGCTAAAATTTTAAAATCGCCAATATCGTATACATTAATAATAGAATCATATTCACTACCTTGATAAGGCAAGAAATCATTAGAGATTTTAGTAATATAGTATTTAGTTATTAAATCATATTTACTAAAATCAAAATCACTAATATCAGTATTATTTTTTCTAACTATCTTTATTATATTATTATTTTCATCCTTAAAATAATAAACAATTATTCCCTCTATTGAAGAAGAACCATCCTTACTAATATTTTGAATTTCATTTTCAAAATAATTATCATTCATATAAATAAACTTATAATTTGAATCACTTAACATAATTATTACCTCCTCTTATCTAGAACAATGTGGACCATTATTTACAGAATTATCAAATGATCTACCTAAATCCCTTTTATCCTCGTTTGAAACATTTTCACCATGATATCCTTCAGTATATGCACCATCTGCTGTCCTATATGCAAAATAATTATCATGAGAATCACCACGTTCTTCAATTCTTTGATATTTTGCAGCACCATTATATTTTTCCTCTTTGTATTTTACACCATCTTCTTTTGATACATATTTATTATCATCACTAAAGAAAAATCCCAAAAAAACCACTATCCCTTCTAAATTACCAAAACTATCCCTGATAATTAAGAAATATTATACAAATGCCCTATTTAATAGTCAACAATATTCTATCATAAAAAATAAAAAAATTATAATTTTTTACTTTACAAATTGTGATATTTTTGATACAATACATTGCGATTGAGGGGATTATTATGGATTATGATAAAAATTATATAGAAACATCTTATACATCAGAAGAACTTAATGAAAGATTCATTAAAGATTTTTCTAAGTTTAGAAGAGAAAATAATTTAACTCAAACATTACTCTCTAAATATAGTAATGTACCTAGAGAAAAGATAGCTAGAATAGAACTTGGTATGCATTCTCCTAGTATTAAATCACTATTACAAATATTAGGTCCTATTGGATATACAATTAAAATAGAAAAAGTACAAGATAAAAAAAGTGATAAGAAATAATTCTTATCATTTTTATATTTCAAATCTTACTATACCTAATTCCTTTTTCATTAGATCTAGTTTTTCTTTAGCAAGTTCTCTACTCTTCTTAATTCCATTATCTAGTATTTCATCTAATTTATTATTATCATTAATAATTGAATTATATCTATCTTGTATTTCCTTTATATGACTTGATACAATACTAGCTACTTCTTTTTTGAAATCTCCATAGCCATATCCTTTATATTTTTCTTCTAAATCTTCAATACTAGTATCAGTAATAACAGATACTATATTTAAAAGATTTGATATTCCAGGCTTATTTTCTTCATCAAATTTAATTTCATTGTCACTATCTGTAGTTGCCTTTAATATTTTCTTTTCTATATCTTCAGGAGTATCAAACATACTTATAACTCCAGATGGATTTTCTTCAGATTTAGACATCTTTTTAGTTGGATCTTTTAAATCTTTTATTTTAGTTCCAGTAGAACTTATATAAACATCAGGTAATTTAAAAGTATCACCATATTTATTATTAAATCTTTCAGCAATATTTCTAGCTAACTCAACATGTTGTTTTTGATCTATTCCAACAGGTACTAAATCAGCATCACAATATAAGATATCTGCTGCCATTAAAACTGGATAAGTTAAAAGGCCTACTGAAAAATTAGCATTTTCTTTAGATTTTTCTTTGAATTGAATCATACGCGATGCTTCACCATAGTATGTTGAACATTCAAGTAAATAAGATATTGCTGGAATATATTCATTTTCTGATTGTAAATATATAGTATTCTTATTCGGATCAATACCACATGCTATATACATTGCAATAAACTTTCTTATTCTTTCATTTAGTTCTTTTGGATCTTGAGGAATAGTTAATGCATGTAAATCTGCAACAAAAATATATGAATCAAATTCATCTTGTAATTTAATCATTTGTTTTATTGATCCAATATAATTACCTAATGTTAAATCTCCAGTTGGTTTTAAACCAGTTAATATTTTTTTCATATTTATCACCATCACTTAAAATAATTATAGCATTAATTAAAATAATTGACAATTAACTAAAATAAATCCTTAATTTACAAGGAATTATTATTGTTTTTATATACTGAATTTGATACAATGTTAGTAGGAATATTCAATAGTTGGGTGTCTACCTCCAATCTATAATAGAAAGGAGGTTTGATTTATGAAAACTAAGAACTTTATTTTAAAGTCTCTCAAGCTCATAGCTATCATTTTATTTCTTCTTACCTTCTTGGTATTAGTTATAAAGAAATGACACTCTATCAACTAAGATAAAGTGTCACAACAACAAATAGGTAGACACTCAACACATAACAATTGAATGTTCCTTTTTTTATTTTATGCAAATATTTACTTGCAAATACATTATAACATATGTTTTTATTTAGTGCAAATTATTACTTTACAACTATATTAACTATTTTACCCTTAATAGCTATTACTTTAACTATTTCTTTACCTTCAGTAAACTTAATAACATTAGCTTCTTTTAATGCTTTTTCTTTTAATGTTTCTTCGTTGTCATTAATATTCACATTAATAGTTGCTCTTAATTTACCATTTACTTGTACACCGATTGCTTTTTCTTCTTCAACAACTTTTGATTCGTCATATTCTGGCCAAGTGCTTTCACATATTGGCTCATAACCTAATTTTTCGTTTAACTCTTCAGTAATATGTGGAGCAATTGGATTTAATAATGTCAATAATAATTTATAATCAGATTTAGATATTTCATCTAAACTATCATATTCATTAGTTAGAATCATCAATGCTGAAACTGCTGTATTAAATCCTAAATGTGTTAAGTCATATTCAATTTTCTTAATAGTTTTATTTTGAAGTGATTCTAAGGATTTTGTATATTCTTCAGAATCATTAACTTTATCACTTAATCTTATTACCTTATCAATAAATCTAGAACATCCTCTCAATGAATCTGTTGACCAAGGAACATCCATTTGGTAATCTCCCATAAACATTTCATATGTACGTGTTATATCTGCTCCATATTCCTTAACATAATCATCAGGATTTATTACATTACCCTTTGATTTAGACATTTTAGATCCATCTGAGCCTAAAACCATACCATGAGAAACTCTTGTCCAAATCATTTCTTTATTAGGAACAAGACCTATATTATATAAGAATTGTACCCAAAATCTTGCATAAAGTAAGTGTCTTGCAGTATGTTCCATACCACCATTATACCAATCTACTTTATTCCAATATTTCATTGCATCCATTGATGCAAATTCTTTATCATTGTGTGCATCCATAAATCTTAAGAAATACCATGAAGATCCAGCCCATTGAGGCATTGTATCAGTTTCTCTTTTAGCATCTTTTCCACATTTAGGACACTTACAATTTACAAATTCGTCAATTTTAGCAAGTGGTGATTCACCAGTATCAGTTGGTTCATATTCAGTAACATCAGGTAATAAAACAGGTAAATCTTCTTCAGGTACAGGAACCCAACCACAAGTATCACAATAAATCATTGGAATTGGTTCTCCCCAGAATCTTTGTCTTCCAAATACCCAATCTCTCATTTTATAATTATTTACTTTTCTAGCTATTCCTTTTTCAACTAACATATCAGTAATAGCTTCTTTTGCTTCTTCAACTGTAAGTCCAGTAAACTCTTCACTATTAATAAGTTTACAACCTTTACCTAAATAATCATGTTTTTCAAAAGCTTGTTCTTCAATATTTCCGCCTTGAATAACTTCAACTATATCTAAATTATGTTCTTTAGCATATTCATAGTCTCTTTGATCATGAGCAGGAACAGCCATTACAGCACCAGTTCCATAATCTCCAAGAACAAAATCTCCTAAGAAGATTGGTACTTCTTTTCCATTAATTGGATTAATTGCTTTAATACCTTTAACTTCTACACCTGTTTTTCCTTTATTAAGTTCAGTTCTATCCATAGTAGATTTCTTAGCTGTTTCTTTAATATAAGCTTCCACTTCTTCTTTATTTTCAACTCTTGGCATTAACTCTTTAATTAATTTACCATCTGGAGCAATAACAAAGAATGTTATACCAAAAACTGTTTCAATACATGTTGTAAATATAGAGAATTTTTCTCCACCTACTATTTCAACATCCATTTCAACACCTTCAGATTTACCTATCCAGTTAATTTGTCCAAGTTTTACTTTGTCAGCAAAATTAGTATCATCTAATCCTTTAAGTAAATCTTCTGAATAAGATGCCATTTTTAACATCCATTGGCTTTTTTCTCTTTGTTCAACCTCAGTGCCACATCTTTCGCATACTCCACCTGCAGCATCTTCATTAGAAAGTACCATTTTACATTTAGGACACCAATTAACCTTTGTTACATCTTTATATGCCATATCATGTTTAAAAAATTGAATAAATTGCCATTGAGTCCATTTATAATAGTCTGGATCAGTTGTTGAAAATGCTCTTGACCAATCAAATGAAAAACCTAATGATTTCATTTGATTTCCAAAAACTTCAATATTTTTCTTAACAACATCTTTTGGATGTGTATGAGTTTTTATAGCATATTCTTCAGCTGGTGCACCAAAAGCATCATAACCCATTGGATATAAAACATTATATCCTTGCATTCTTTTCATTCTAGCTAATGCATCTTGCGCAGTATAACTTCTTACATGACCAACATGTAATCCAGCACCTGATGGATATGGAAATTCAACTAATATATAATAAGGATTTTCTCCTTCATTTTTTACTTCAAAAGTTTTATTATCATCCCAATACTTTTGCCATTTCTTTTCAATTTCAATATATTTGCTCATATATATCTTCCTTTCTTTAAAAATAAAAAGATGCTACCTAAAGGACGAAATATATCCGTGGTACCACCTTATTTTTTTACTTTATAATCTTTATAGGAATTACCCATTTAAGTTCATTAGACAAGTTCATTAACTTATTTTATCTATTTACACCAACCATAGACTCTCTTTGAAAATTATGTTAATTACTACTTCTAAATCAACACTTACATGTCAATTATATTAAAAAATACTTGATATTTCAAGTATTTCTTATATTAAATTATATATTGTTCCTTCTCTTGTATCTTTAATTTCTATTCCTTTAGAAAGTAATTCTTCTCTAATTAAATCTGCTTTATCAAATTCTTTATTGATTTTAGCTTGTTTTCTTTCTTCTATTTTTTCTTCAATAAACTTTTTTAATTCATCATCAATTTCTTTGTTATTAATTAAATTGATAGATAACACTTTATCAAAATTAGTTATTAATTCTAACTTAGTTGTATTATTAACTGCTGAATCTTTTAGTAAATCATATAAAACTGTAATAGCATTTGCAGTATTTAAATCCTGCTCTAATTCTGCTTTAAATTTATTATTATATTCATCAAACTTATCTTTATCTAATTCGCCATCCTTAGTTATATTAGATATTCTAGTTCTGAGTTTATTTAAAGTATCTTGGGCTTGTTTTAAGTTAGATTCAGAAAATACAAGTTGCTTACGATAATGAGAATTTAAGCACATAAATCTAAAAGCAAGTGGATCATAACCTTCATCTTCTAAAGTAGATACAGTTAGTATTGCTCCATTAGATTTAGACATCTTACCACTCTCATCTAATAAATGTTCATTATGAAACCAATAATTACACCATTTATGTCCTAGATAACTTTCTGATTGTGCTATTTCATTAGTATGATGTGGAAATATATTATCTACTCCACCACCATGAATATCTAAATGTTCACCTAAATACTTAATTGAAATACCAGAACATTCTATATGCCATCCAGGATACCCTTTTCCCCAAGGTGAATCCCATAATAGTTCATGATTTTCAAATTTAGACGTTGTAAACCATAAGGCAAAATCAGCTTGATTTTTCTTATTTTGATCTTCTTCTACGCCTTCTCTAGCACCAACTACTAATTCATCTTCTTGATGATTAGTCAAAACATAATAATCTTTTAATTTTGATATATCAAAATATACATTACCACCTGATATATAAGCATAATCATCACTAATTAATTTTTCAATCATTTTTATATACATATCAATATTATCAGTTGCTGGAGATACTATATCAGGTCGTTTACAATTAATTTTATCAAAATCATTAAAGAATGCTTCTGTATAAAACTTAGCTATTTCCATTGCCGATTTATGTTCTCTTTTTTTAGCAACTTCCATTTTGTCTTCGCCAGAGTCACTATCACTAGTTAAATGCCCAACATCGGTAATATTCATTGCTCTAACTACATCATATCCTAAATATCTAAGAGTTTTTTCTAAAATGTCATGTCCGATATAATTTCTCATATTTCCAATATGTGCATAGTGATATACTGTAGGCCCACACGTATATATATTTACTTTATTTCCATCATAAGGAATAAACTCTTCTACTTTTCTAGTTAAAGTGTTATATATTTGCATAATTATCACCTCTTTTTAAAAATTAAATACCCCCATTATTAAAGCTAAAACAATAAGTACTGTAAGTAAAAATACTAGCCATCCAACACTTCCTTTTGCTTTATCGCTATATTCTCTTCCTTCAGTATATATTCTTTGTTTAGTAAATGAATCTCTAGACCAGGATTTTTCAAATTTATCACAAGAATAATTACCAGGAACCATTTTCTTTAGTTTTTTACATTCATACATACAACCTTTAATTGAACCTTCTTTTTTCTTAGAATCATTTAAATTATCACAATCAGAACAATACAT
>Ga0247611_10008036_pt1 | contig 13097 bp, 24 predicted proteins | sample 177DNAGHGhighgp2_FD_192422 | JGI IMG/M metagenome (GOLD analysis project Ga0247611, IMG submission 192422) | Sheep rumen microbial communities from Palmerston North, Manawatu-Wanganui, New Zealand - 1770 DNA GHGhigh gp2 | ecosystem: Host-associated > Mammals > Digestive system > Stomach > Rumen... | reverse complement strand
CTATTTGACGATTTCTTCAATTTCAATCATTTCTGGATTTAATCTTGCCAATGGTGCTTCTGGATTCGACCATAACTCGAATCTTTTATTTGGGTCGGTATACCGTATTGGGAAGCGGCGCTGACTGGTTATATATTCTAAGGAGGAGTTTATAAGGATGGAACTAAGTAGAAAATAGATTGGGAGAATTGGTTTATCCCAAGCAATTAATTATTTTACGATATAGGGATATACTGACTGTATCACTTCCAATTAATGATACTTAGTGGTATGATTTAATAATAGAAAAAGATAATATTTTTGCGACTGTATAGTGTAAAGCTACAATGACAGAAGATAGTGTAATAGATTTTCGGTCAACTGGTGGCACTAATGGTTTTACTTATGATAATCTATTAAATCATCCGATTGATTGGTTGTTTTGCGTAAATAAAGATTTAAATATGTGGTTAATTCCTGTAAAAGAACTTGCTACTAATAAACAAATTAAATTACGCACAGAACCTAATAAAAATAATCAAGGTTTTCAAACTTATAAATACCGAGTTCAATTCTCGGATATAGCACCATAAATCAGCTGTCAAAGACTCACCTGGTTCGAATCCAGGGCGGCCCACCACTTGCTCTTGTAGCCCAACTGGCAGAGGCATATGGCTAAGGACCATAGTAGTGTGAGTTCGAATCTCACCGAGAGTACCAATATGCGGGAGGTGGCGAAATTGGTAGACGCAGCGATGCAGGTAAGATTAGGCCGAGATCGTGGTAAATTGTGGTTCGAATCCACTCCTCCCGCCCAATATGTTGGGATTAGTTTAGCGGTAAAACTCCAGATTGTGGCTCTGGTGTTATCAGTTCGACTCTGATATCTCAACCCAATTTTTTTTATATAAGGATTTATTATATGTGCGAATATATTGGTTAGACTCATCATATTACCGGAGAAACTCAAGCCGAGATATTTGAGTATTTATCCGCAACAAATATCATTCCTACTCTTGGAGATTTATTAATTACTCAAGATTCTATTGCTGTGTATGGCGGCAAGGGAAATCAATTACAATGGGTGCTTTATGATACTCCTTCTATTGAAGTATCATCTACAAAAACATCACCAGAGCTAATAAAATTAACTTGTCAATGTTGTGGAGCCCCTGTAATAAGGAAAGATAATCATATTTACACCTGTGAATATTGCGGGACAACCTATTTGGGCATATAAGGATAAAAAAATATGGACAAAAAAGAAAATATATATAAGGTAGATTTACAAGCTTATTATGATAAAATATATAAGTAGTGTAGCAAATGCATATGGGAGATTTAGTGCCGCGGACCAGTCCCTCATGATATAAAATGTCCTCATAACTTTACTTATAAGCGCAATGCACCTGATGGCGGATATTACGGATAAGCGGGATTGGTGTAACGGTAGCACCTCTGCCTTCCAAGCAGACAGTGTGGGTTCAAGTCCCATATCTCGCTCCAAAGGAGATTATTATGAGTAGGTCATATAAAAAAACTCCCTACTGTGGAGATAATAAAGGTAAGTTTAAAAAGCGCACTGCTATGAATAAAGTGCGCACTAAACTTAAAGACCTTGACTATGAGTTACCAAAAGGTGGCGCATATAAAAAGATTTATGAAACTTGGAATATTTGCGATTATAGCTGGATAACTTCCTGGCGTGAATATTGGGATATTTGTATCCGTCATTGGCATCGCTATGGTGGTGAATATCCTAATAAAAAGGAAGAATATCGCTATTGGTTGAAATGGTATAGAAATAAATAATATGTTATTTGAAGAAAAATATCCTAATGCAAATTATACTGACTGGTATGAACATGGTAATTATATGTGTGCCCGCGTACCTGGCCATTGTCATATATGCGGAAAAATAACTCGTTTTGTAGAACTCAACGCTGAAGCATATATATGTTCCGAAGAGTGCGATAAAACATTTTATGACGGGATGACATCTTACACCAATTGATTTTTTTAAAAATTTTTGGTATAATATATATGTAAGATGAAAAAAGGAGTAAGTGTGCTATGTATAAACATTTATATGATTGTTTTGCCCATTGGTATCATGGTGGCACGATTTACTTCTATTCTGACCCGCATTTCGCTGATCCTGAAATGAAAGATATTCGGAAAGATTATATTTCCGATGAAGAACAAGTGGCGCGCATTCGCTCTAAGATTGGTAAGAATGATACGCTTATTATCCTTGGTGATGTTGGGGATAAGGAATGGCTTAAAAAGCTTCGTGGATATAAAGTTCTTATTCTTGGTAATCATGACTCAGGCGCGTCTACGTATAAGGATTATGCAGATGAAGTATATGAGGGCGCGCTGATGATTAGTGATAAAATTATTTTATCACATGAGCCTATTGATTTTCCTTATGCCTTGAATATTCATGGTCATACGCATGCATTGCCAGCTCGTTATGACGAACAACACTTAAACGTGTGTGCCGAAGCTATTAGCTATTATCCCATTGAATTTAAAACGTGGGTAATTGAAAGTGGCTTCCTCAAGGACATCCTCTCTATTCATAGAGAAACGATTGATACGGCTACAGAACGAAAAAAGAAACGATTAGCGAAAAAATCTCATATTTGATTTTTTCAAAAATTTTTGTTATAATATTTATAGAAAGTTAAGAGAAATATAAAAACTTTCTGTAAAAGCGTTAACACGGATTTAGCACTTAAACTACCATCGGCATTTGTGATTAAGATTGTGTTTAGTTACCAAATGGCTTAAATTAAGTTATCGGCCGTAATGAACCCCGATAGTAACCCGTCTTAATAAATGATATGTGGCAAGCAGCGGAAAACGCTATATAAGGAAGCGAAGCAAAGTGCAAAAGACTGCCAACAGGGAACCATTCATATCGGAGTCCGAATGGCTGGCAGAAATTGACTACCTGTTCCTATATATTTAAATGTATAGGAAACAAAAGAATATCGTTAGGGTCTCTTTTACATCCTAGGCCTATTGGTTATGATTTTCTTGCCCTAACTGTACAATATGTTTGCGGGGTTGTTCAATGGGTTGAATGTAAAAGGTACCTCGCTTCTTCTATCTAACAACACAAAATGTGTTTAAAATATTAAGACGCATACAGCAATCTTTTTGGTTAAATATGATTCTGCAAAAATCGTTAATTGGGTTCAAATCCCTACTGCGTCTTGAAGTGCCGCCGTGGCTCAAAGGTAGAGCAGCTGATTTGTAATCAGCAGGTTGTTGGTTCGATTCCGACCGGCGGCTCCATTGATAAAAGATATACTTCCCGTCTGAACCATGATAAGTATGTTTGTTATCAACCCCAATGGTAAAGGGGTGAGCGAACCAAAGCTCGTTAAATAAAAGGAGATACCCGTTGAGTAATCGCAGGCTCAAGTGAGTGGTAAAACACTCTGGTAAAGCGCTCTCCTTTATCATTAGTCCAAAAGTTCAATATAAGGACAGAACAATAGAAGGTATCTTGAATACTTCAGAGAGAAAAGAAGAACTTCGCCGTTAACTTCGTTCCAATCAAACAACGGAATTGCTCTTGGGATGTTGCGTTCTATCTCGTCCCTATGAGGTTCAATAAGAAAAAGACGCCGTGGTCAACAGACGTTATGTGTGACTATATGTACGAGTGACATAATTACTGATGCGGACGATTAATATAACGATATTTACTGAACTAAACTTACTGCTCGTAAGTAAGACCGCGTCAAAGGAAAAGGTAAATATCCAAGAGAAAGTCTAATAAAAATCGTTGAAGGACCGAGGCGTGGATTGGCACAAGGTGCGCACAAGGAGAGGACACGTTCAACCCCTCAAAACTGATGTTGAAGATGTGTAGTAAGTTACAATATACGGTTTTTATTAGGCTCATTTTGTAAGTATGGGAGACTAGTCCAACTGGCAGAGACACCAGATTTAGGTTCTGGGCGGTCTGGGTTCAAATCCCAGGTTTCCTACCATAAAAACAAAAAGAGGGAGGATATAAAATATGATTAATAATTAGTCCTCACTCGATTCTACAAAAGGTTCATATGGCAAGTGTGGCTCCGTGGCTAGTAATGGCTGCGGAGCTATTGCTATGACTAATATTTGTCTAATGGAAAATATGGAAAATATTGATTTAGATGAAATTATCAAACGTAATCTTGCTAAAAAATCAGGTGTAGTTTTGGGTGGCATGCTCGGCACTAATCCTATGTCAATTAAGCGCGTACTTGAAGATTTAGGGTTTAAAGTAAAATATTTAGGTAATTTTTCAAATACCCAACAGGTAAAGAAATATAAATATTTTATTGTACTCTATACTTGGATTTATAAAGGCCAACTTGGTATGCATTATCAAGCTGGTCGTGTTTTATCAGATGGACAATTAGAACTATTTAATCCTTATCATAAATATAAGAATGTATAGGATTTTAAAAAGGGAGAAGATGCTATTTGTCCAGTAGTGTTTGGAATTAATTAAGGAGGAAATTAGAATGGCAGTTTCACTTATGTAGGCAGATTCTAATATTTCACACGGCGTAAATTAGTATGCTGCCGATACAAAAGAAGATGTAAAAAAGCTTCCTATAAATTGTAACCCAGGTTCTGCGGCTATTTGTCTTGAAGATGGTTCTGTATATATGATGAATAGTAAGCACGAATGGAAAGAGATTTAATTTAAAGCCCTATCTATATGATAGGGCTTTTATTTTTTGGTAAAAGTGCAGGCAGAGGCGAGCTCCGGTCGCGCACACCAGAACATACCCTCATCCGAAACAAAAAACCCTTTGGGGAATTTTCGGGCAAATACTATTAATCACACTTGTTCAAATTATATATTTTATTGAAGATTAAAATCGGGAGGTAAATTATGGATATAATTACATATGCTCTTGCAAAAAAATATATTCAAGCCTCTTTAGCCGGTGCCGGCGCTCTTAAAGGAGAAGATGGCGCAAGTGCCTATGAAATAGCTGTAAAAAATGGTTATTCTGGCAGTGAATCTGAATGGATTACTAGTTTAACTGGAACTCCTGGTGAAACTCCTTATATTGGCGCAAATGGAAATTGGTTTATTGGTGCAGTTGATACTGGCGTTCAAGCAGGCGGTGTATCAAGCTATAATGATTTAACTGATAAACCTACATTAAATGGCTCGACTATTTAGGGAGACATGGAAATTCAATCTATTCCCCTAACTGTAATTGATAATTTATTTGTAAAGGAGTAAAAACATGGCTGAGAAATATTATTTAGACCAAGAAGGTTTAGAGCGTTTAGTCCAATATATTAACGACTCATTAGCCAGTAAAGCCAATAGTTCAGATGTTCCTTCTAAGAAAGACTTAGATGAATATATTAGCCAAGCTACTGGTTATGTTGATGATGAAGAACTTGCAGCTGCTTTAGCTGATTACGTAACAGACGACGATTTCGCAACCTTTAAGGAAAGTTTAAGCACAGTATATCATTTTCGTGGTAGTGTGGCTAACCTTGCTGAATTACAAGCTATTGAGAATCCAGAAGTTGGCGATGTTTATAACATTACTGACACAGGTATGAACGCAGCTTGGGACGGCGAGCAATGGGATGACTTTGGTTCTATTGCAGATTTAAGTCCATATCAGTTAGCTGCTGAAGTTGATCGTATTGCTATTCCCACAGTAAATGCTATTTTATATGGTGGCAAATCTGCGGTCATTTCTGATGCTGAGGGATTAAAGACAATGTTAGCTAATGATGAACCTATCGTTGAAATTACAATGAAAGATGATTTAGCCTTGACTGAAACACTCACCATTCCAGCAGGAAAGAAAGTTACCCTCAATTTGAATGGTAATAAATTATCCACTGGTAGCAAAGAAATTGAGGTTCGTGGTGAAGTTGTTGTTGATGGTAATGGTGAAATTGAAGCTAACCGTTGGGGTCTCGGCGCAGCTGGCGCTGGCGCAAAAGTAACTATGAATAGCGGGCATATTATTGCCGGTGAAGCTCCTGTATCTGTACAACAAGGTGCTAAGTTCGTTATGAACGGTGGTATTCTTGAAGGCAGAGATAATTGCCCATTGATGGGACAAGGTTCTACTGGTAATGGCGGTACTGAGATGGTCATTAATGGTGGTAAGTTAATCGCTCATATTACATCTGCTGGCTATGCTGCTTGCGGCATCTATATGCCCAATGATGGCAAACTCGTGATGAATGGCGGCGAAATCATTTCTGACGGTGCAGGTATTGTTATGCGCGCTGGTGAAGTAGAACTCAATGGCGGTTCTATTGTAGCAAATGGTGTTTCTGGTTCTCTTGGCAAAGTCGGTGACTCAAAGGTTACTGTTGGTCCATATGCTGTAGTTTACGATGAGAAAGCTGCATATCCTGGCTTAAAGACTGGCGAATTTAAACTCACAATTGGTGCTAATATGAGCCTTAGCGGTACTGATGGCGATATTAGCATTTTAATGCCCGATGGTAAAGATGTAAGTGAAGCTAACATCATTGATAATCGCGCATAATTAAAAACAAAAATTTGTGAAAGGAGTTGAATAATAAATAATGGCTGAAAAGTATTATTTAGACGCTGAAGGCGTTAAATTATTAAAGAAGTATATTGATGACCAAATAGCTCCTTTAACAGCAGCTATTCATTTATTAAATAGTAATACTGAAACTCCTGGATCTATCTAGTCAATGATAGATAATGCTATCAATGAAATAACACATGTCACTGGTGGAACTGCCCCCACAGAATAGGAGGCCAACCAATGAATGTTTTAAATGCTGTTATTTAGCTTCGCCGTGATAATGATTATAATTATAAAAAAGTTGAAAACTCATTTATCCCTGCGAATGGTGAAGTTGTGCTAGTTGATACAGCTAAAGATGGATTAAGAGCGAAAGTAGGCGATGGTTACTCTACTTTCGCTCAACTTCAATATACTGATGCAGATTTGCGTAATACGGTTTTGCATGGATATTTTTATCAAAATAATTTTTATCAAGATGCCATGCATAGTGTATTAATGAATGGTATGATTAATAAAATTTATATTGATGATGCTGCGAGAAAATTATATTTTTTTGATGGTACACAATATATTACAATTCAAGATACTTTAGTTACAGCAACTGCATAGACTCCTGGGGTTGTAAAACTCTATGGAACAACAGGTCAAAATATTGATGGTACAATGACACAAAAAGCTATTACAGATGAACTAGATTTACGATATAAAACTAGTATTGATAGCAATAATGAATTATTAGTTTTTTCATTTTAAGGAGGAAAAATAAATGGCTCAAACTTATGCTAATAATGATAATGTTCTTTCTAAAGTAAAATTTGGAAATACTACATATTATATGAAGGATGCTGCCGCTCGTGCTATTCTTGATACTTTTGGCAATGCTACACTAAAAGATGTTGCTCCTGCTATTGCTGATGGCGGTGAAGGGCTTGTAACATCTGATCAAGTTTATGACTTTGTTAATCGTCAGATTGGTGCTGTTGGTGATATTCTTAATCTTCGTAGTGAAGACGATCATGATGATGTTGAATCCCCTGCTGCTGGCGATTTTGTTGTTGAAGCTGATGGTTCTGAATGGTTATATGATGGTACAGCATGGCGTGAAGTTGGCTCTGAGCATGCTTATGTATTAAAGAGTTTTGAAATTGCCGGCATTGATATGCAAGATAATATCACTGTTGCGGAATTACAACAAGCTCTACAACTTGGCGCTCTTGCTTATAAAAATAGCGGTTCTGTAAAAGTTACCACTATTGACAGTATGTCAAAATTTAACACTGGTGCTGCTGGTGAATATAGTGTTGTAGCAAGTTCTGTTTCTGTTCCTGCTACTTATAGTGCTCTTGATGTAACTCCTGCTGGTTCTGTAACTGTTGAAGCTGGTACTGCCGCAGCTGCTTCTTATGATAAGACCACTTCTGTTGCTATTTCCGCTGCTGCTCCTGTTGCGGGTACAAGTGTTGCTAACTATACTCCCGCTGGTACTGTTACTGTTTCTAATGTTACTGTAACTCCTAGTAATGTTTCTGTTGCTACTGTTACTGATGCTGGTACTGCTTATCAACTTCAAGCTGGTAGCATGACTCAAGCTGCTGATACTAAGAGTGCTTTTGCTACTGCTGGTGTTACTGTCGCTGTTGATGAAAATGATGCTGAAATGTTAGTCTTTACTGATGCCACAACTGCTCAGGCTGTTACCGCATCTGGTACTGTAACTTATGTTGATCCAAGTCTTACTGGCGCACTTCCAACATTTGGTTCTGCAAGTGTTGTTTCTGGTATTTCTAGCGCTTCTGCAGAAGCTTCCTTCTCTGGTGAAGGTACGGTTCTTAGCGCAGCTCCAGCCTATACTGCTACTGCTGCCTCTGTAACTCAACCAACCTTTACAGCATCCTTTGAAGGCACTTCTAAAACTGTTACACCTGCTGTTGCCACTACTGTTAGTGCTGCTGGCACCGATGGTAAAGTTACTGTTGCTTCTGAGGAAATCACTCCTGCATTTACTGCAACAGAAAAAACTGCTACTGTTACATTTGCTTAATTAACCTTTAGTTCTTTGAAATGATAAGAACTTTATATAAAAAATAAATTATAAAACTTTGAAATGATAAGGGATATAATTTTTTCTCGGCTAAGGATAATTATATCCCTAGCCGTTTTTTTATTTTGAGGTAATTAATATGATAAAAGAACAAAGCTTCGTAAAAAAAGATACTTCAACAAATTGGAATAAAGCAAAAAACTTTGTTCCAAAAGAAAATGAAGTAATTATATATACTGATTTAGAAAAAAAGAAAATCGGCAATGGAAAAAATTTATTGAATGAACTTCCTTTTATTGATTTAGAAAGTTGGTCCATAGATGGAACAATATTAATAATCAACTCCAATAAAATTGAGGGGAGTGATTAAATTTGGCTGATTTATCTAAAATTAAATTAAATGGAACAACTTATAATTTTAAAGATATATAGGCTAGAACTGAAATAAATAATATTCCAGCTTGGGCCAAAGCCGCAAATAAACCTACTTATACAGCAAGTGAGGTCGGTGCAATTACAAGTAACGAAACAAGTCAAATGATTGCCGCTGCTGTTGGTGATATCACTAGTTTTTCCACAGAAGTTGTATAGTCTTTACCAGCTTCTGGTGTTACCGGACGATTTTACTTTTTAGCGAATGGTACAAGTGGCACTACAAATATATATGACGAATATCTTTATGTAAATAATGGTTGGGAGAAACTCGGTAGTTTGAATACGGGTAGTGTAGATTTAAGTGGTTATTTATTAAAAACTGATATTGCTGCCTGGGCAAAAGCCGCAAATAAACCAAGCTATACCGCAAATGAAGTTGGGGCTTTATCATCTTCTACAACTTATGTCAGTTCAGTGAATGGATAGTCTGGCGCTGTTAATATTACTCTACCAGTAGATGTTTCAGAATTAAATAATGATGCTGGTTATCTTACTTTAGCTACTTTACCAAAGTACGATGGCACGGTGGTATAAGGAGGTATTTAAATGGGTTCAACTATAACTTATAAAAATAATCAAATATCTTCTTTTAATACTGGTACAAAAACTTTAAAAACAAATGGAAAATATATGGAAGATGACGTGACAGTTAATGTTTCTGATTCTAATTTAATAGCAAATAATATTAAACATGATATTCCTATTTTAGGTGTTACTGGTACTTTTGGAATGAAAATAGAAAGTATAGAAGTCGCTCCTCCTGATAGAGGCACAACAATTACTTTTACAGGTTTAAAAGCATAGCCAAAAATGTTTGCTTGTAATTTAGAATTTTAGGGTTCATTTACTTCAATACGCACTATATATAGTATGATATATAATGGTACTACATTATCAAATTGTACTTCATATCGTAGTGGTAGTACCTTACTTTGTTATAAATATACTACTTGTACATGGACTTATAATAATGGAACTCTTACTATTACTTCCCCTTCTGGTGGTAGCGTTGGATATTTTTAGCCTTATACTTATCATTTAGTATATTGTTATGAAGCATAAGAAAGGAGGAAATAATATTGGCAGATTTATCTAAAATTAAATTAAATGGAATAGAATATAATATAAAAGATACTGTTGCCAGAAATGCAGTATCTCCTCCCTTAGCGACAGAGAATAATGATGGGTTATTGTCTGCGGATGATAAGAAGATATTAAATAATTTAAATCCAAATATTGAAAAAACAATTTTTAATCTTAATGCTTCAGAATTTAATGTTATTAATGCTAAATAGGAAAATGCTTTAGGATTAGTTATGGCAGTAGAACCAACTGTTTCATAGCAAATTCGTACAATTAATTTATTAGATGTAAGTGTTTATACACCAGGATATTATATTGGTTCTAATGGATCGCTTGCTTCAAATACTAATGACCATGTAGGAGATTTTATCCCGGTATCTCCTGGCGATGATATTTATTATACTGGAACTATTGGGCCAACCAATTCATCTAGTATTAATCGTCGTCTTCACGTTTATAATTCAAGTAAAACTTGGATTAAATAGCTTAGTTTTGCAGGAAGTTTAAGAATAGGAGATAATTGGAGCACTCATGGTGTAGTTCCTTCCAATGGAGCATATATAAGGGTATCTTGGGGTACAACTGATACTAATGTAATGATTACTGTTGGCGCACCAGATAAATATTATCCTTATTATATGACACCTTTTTCTCCTACAAGTTCTGTCAGTTTTAAAGTTGGACATACTAGTAATCCAGAAGATGCTACTACTTATACATTTAATGTGCCTGCGACCGCGGGTGACTTATATGGTTTAGAATTTGACCCTATTAAAGGAAAACTATGGAAAGTAACAGAACATATAGCATCTTATAATGGAGAAACCTTACCAAGTCATTGGTTATCGGATAGAGATTTATATGTTGAAGGTACTATGCCATAGATAGGAGCAGAAGTAGTATATCGACTTGCTGATGAAGATATAGTTGAATATGATTGTACTCCAATGACAATTCCATTATCTGAATATGAAAACTATTTCTTTATAGAAAATGGAATGTTTATGGAATTAAGTTATTATGCTGCAACGATAGCTATAGATCATTTAACAATTTATTCAGGTGTGACTTTTGGAGATACTAATATATTAGAAACTGATGTAATTGGATGGAATAGAGCAGCAGAATTAATTGATACTAAGGCTGATTTAGTTGGGGCATAGTTAACTGGAGCTGTAACTGCTCCAACAGTAGGTATTACCACTAATTCTGATAGAATTGCAACAACAGCATTTGTTCAATAGATGTTACATACATTAGCGCCATTTGAAACAACTACAAAAGCAAGTAAGAATTATGAGGTTGGAGAATATTTAACATATACTGGTAATTTATATAAAGTTACTGCGGCAATTGCTAAAAACGCAAATTTAACAGTAGGTACGAATATAGAAGCTACTGATGTAGCTACAGAGTTGAATTTATTACGTTCATTGATTTAGTCATAAGGAGGATATATGAAAAGACAAATTTTTGAAGTTCATAAAAAAGTACTTGGACAAAGTGTTGGCGGATATGTTCCAATGGCTTCTGGATATCCAAAAGTATTTGATTCACACGCAGCAGCATATGCTGATAGTATTGAAGCTGCTTAGTTAGCCGCAACAGGCGCTTTTGCTACCGCCTGGGGAGAAATTTGCACCACTCCAAATCGTGATATGCAAGTTGTAATCCTAATGACCGCTGATGGGTTTATTATTGATAAAAAAGTAGTTGGAGCTATTCCAGATTTACCCGATGAAGAATCTTAATAGATAAAAAAAATAAGGGCCATGTCGCTTACCAATTTTAATAATAAAAAATGCAATAAAATTGGTAAGCGACATGGCCCTTATTTTTTTTTACTCTACTTCAATAGCTGGTTTTAATTCTTTTTTGTTATTGTTAACTTCAGCTTCAATTTTCTTGGTAATGAGTTCTTCTAAATCACCCACTGCTGTCTGCAAATAGTCCATAGCATCTTTGGACATAATTTGAATAACTGCATCATAAGTTTTCTAAAATGCTTCTTTCTATGCTTCCACATCAAAAGCATTCTGTTTCTTTAAAGCTTCAGTATAGGTTTGATTAGTTGTAATAACACAATTAATTATTGTTGTAGTGAGCATATCCATATATTTCTGATAAAGCTCATTATCTGTTTTCTATTTTAACTCTTCATTTTTTGCTTTGATATAATTAACAACATAAACAGTTAAAATACCTAATAAAGGAACAATACATAATTCCCAAATTTGTTTTAACATTGACATCCAATCCATAGTTTTAACCTCCTTTAATTCTTCAAATACTATAAAAAAATAAGGCAAAAAATTAATCTAAAATACCCAAAAAAAATTTTTGGCAAAAATTGTTAAGTCATCCTCCTAAAAATTTACATATTATTGGAAAGACAATTCCAAATTTTTTCCAGAAGGATGGTAAAACAAAATGTATAATTATTATCAAACTCCGACACAGTAGCCTCAACTTGCGCGGTTAGCGCCTTATCCTCTTAAAGGGCATCCTGTGTCATCGTTAGAAGAAGTGCGCGCGCTATCCATTGATTTTGATGGGTCTATCTTCTATTTCCCTGATATAGCCAATAAGCGGATTTATACAAAACAAATCAATGTAATGGACGGAACAGCGCAACTTAACATGTATGAACTAAAACCTCTTCCAACAGAACCAACAGCTGAAGAGTATGTCACTCGCGCCGAATTTAAACAAACTCTCGACGCTCTTCTGTCAAAACTGGCGCCTCCTCCATCTACAGAACCTTCCTCTGTAAGTAAGCAATTTTAAGGAGGAATTACGATGGATTTTAAAAACATAGTACAACTTATGCGAGCCGGACAAAATCCGGAACAATTTTTTATGAACTATATTCAGCAAACACTTGGAAATACTCCAATGGGAGCTAACCTCCTTAATTTAACCTAGTCTCATGATTAGGCCAGCCTTGAAAAAATAGCGCGTAACTTATGCGCGCAGAAGGGATTGGATTTCGATAAAGA
>Ga0247611_10008035_pt1 | contig 13099 bp, 8 predicted proteins | sample 177DNAGHGhighgp2_FD_192422 | JGI IMG/M metagenome (GOLD analysis project Ga0247611, IMG submission 192422) | Sheep rumen microbial communities from Palmerston North, Manawatu-Wanganui, New Zealand - 1770 DNA GHGhigh gp2 | ecosystem: Host-associated > Mammals > Digestive system > Stomach > Rumen ... | reverse complement strand
ATTATTAATAATCCGATGAAAAAATGTTGGGGGAATTATTTTGTATCTTTATACCCTTATGCGCGGCCGATATGTAATGGTTGTCCGGTTCATCCGAATGGAACATTTGTTAAAGATGATGATATTCGATTGAGAGAAAAATCTACAGTAAATATTGATACAAATGAACCGTCACTTCTATTGAAAAGATATATGGGTGTTTTAAATGATTTACTTATACCTATTGAGAATTATGATGAAATTGAAATCGAACAAGTGATTGAAAAGGCGAATAAACTAGAAGTATCGTGTATAGTGTTGCCAGAAAAATATAGAAAGATTAATTCGAAAAGGTGCTTAAGTCTCACAAACAAAGAATTTATTGTAATTGCAAATAAAATAGAATGGCTACTTAGGAATGGTGTTTTTATATTGTTAGGTGATGATGAAGTAACAAATAATAAAATATTTGACATAATGTCAAGCGGAAATTTTAAGACTTACAAGAAGATATGGTGTTGCAAGTCAAGTACAATGATTATTTCAAAAAACAGAACGGTTAATGAATCTTTGAATTGTAGATCTTGTAATTTGGAAAATATATAAAGGAGTGTATATGTTTAAGGAAAATGATAAAATGCGACCAGCCGCAACGCCAGAAAGGGTGTTGGCTATATGCAGGCTTGTAGGACAGGGTAGCTACACTACTAAGGAGTTAACAGAGTTGACTGAATTAGATTCGGACAATATAAATGAATATACTCGCAGATCAATATCTGCGGCTGAAGAATTAAGACTTATTGAAAAAAAAGGCGATAAGTATCAATTGCTGATTGATGAAAGATCGTTGGAGTCTGCAATAAAATTTAGAAAAAAAATATGTCCTATTATTTTTTCAAATAAAAAAAGTACCTTTTTTAGGTTAACAGAATGGTACATCTCAAATTATGAATTGGTTAAAGGGATTAATAAATTTGATGAATTTGCAGCAACTGCTGCTAAAAATGGTGTTGAAAGTGTAGATGAGAATGATGTACTTGGGTGGCGATTTTGGATGAGATTTTTAGGGCATGCTTATCAATTTAATAGGACACTTATTCCTAATATGTTTATAAGAATCGGAGATGCGCTAGAAAATGTAGACGTTGAAAGTAGTATGAACAGTGGTCGTTTTTTAATGTGGTTAAAAGAAAATGTACCAGAAGCTGCTGCATCATGCACGAATGAAGGTTTACCTATAGCGGTATCTAATGGGTTAAGATCATTACAAGAAGCAGGGAAGATAGAATTGATATCAACTATGGATGCAGCTAAAATTAGTTTGTATCCTATGGATGGTGATGTAATAAATGATTTTTCTGAAATAAAAATTAGGAGGTGAAAGGTATGGATTGGTTAGGCTGTGCAAATAGAATGGATCAATTTGTAATAAAGAAAGATGGTACAGCAGTAGATATTGAATATTTTATGGCAACACACGTACCTTTTAGAAATCTTGAATTCTCAGAATTTGGAGATACCCAATCTAATATCGTTCAATTAAATGAAAATCAAATATATGAAAAGTATATTGTAAATAAAGCAAATAAACATCAAATGATTATAGTTAAAGGAACAAATGGAACAGGTAAATCTCATTTTATTTGTTGGCTTTATAATAGATTTGTAAACGATAAGGATAATTATGATCCTAAAAAAGAAAAAGTGATTTTTCTTAGGAGATTAGGGAATACAGTTAGAGGGGCTGTACAGCAAATGCTAGATGAAGGTCTAGTTAAGGACAATGAATTACAAAATAAATTTATTAAGTTTTGTAGTGCAGAAAAATCTCAAAGTGAGGAAGAGTTTAAAGTTTCTATATACAACGAATATGTTAAAAGAGTTCAAACTGATGTTACAAATACAACTTATAAGCAAGTGGTTTGCAAAAATATTGCGGCGTTTATGTTTGATTCTAGAGTGCAGGAATATATGCTACGTCCTGAGGGTCCTGTAGACAAGTGCTATCAGATGATAACATCAGGGGCTAAAACTATTGTAACGGATGAAACAGAAACTATATTTTCAATCAAAGATTTGGATTTTCCAAAAGAAGTTGCAAAAGCAATAAAAAAAGAATCAGCAGAAGAAGTTAAAAGTTTCTATTTATATGAAATAAGAAATGACGAAGGTGCGATACAAAAACTTATAAAGTATTTAAATCACTTTACATCTGGAGTGATACAAAGCTGCGCAAATATTACTAGTGAAAATGCAAGAGATTTGTTTGTAAATCTTAGAAAATCTCTATATAAAGAAGGTAAGAATTTAACTATTTTTATTGAAGATTTCACATCATTTAGTATTGTCGAAAGTGAATTAATAACAGCGTTATCAGTTGAAAATGGTGGTAAGTATAGTGATTTATGTAGGGTTACATCAGTAATAGGTATTACAGATGGATACTATGATTCATTCAGGGATAATTTTAAAGATAGAGTGACTAAACAGGTAAGAGTGACAGAACAATCATATGGGGGTAAGGAGTTTATTCTTGAGATGGCTGCGCGTTATCTTAATGCCATATATTGTGATGAGTTATCAGTGAGAAATTGGTACAAAGGTAGTTCAATAACAGAAACCTTGCCTGTTTCAAATTTTTCACCAAGTATGAAATGGGATAGTATAAGTATTGGTAATAACGATTATACGTTATACCCATTTAATGAAAATAGTATATTGCAACTCTATGAAATGTTAAAACATAAATCGCCTAGAAATTTTTTGACACATGTTATCCAGCATTTTTTCGCCCAGTTTGCTGATGGGATGCAATATGGAGATAACTGGAGATTTCCGGAGCTCCCTGTTTATATAACACCTGTGACGCTAGAACCACCATATGCTGATAATGTTGAGAGTTCTAATCTATCATTAGAAGATAAGCAGCGACTTAAGGTATTATTAAGTATATGGGGGGATAAGACAACAAGGGCTAAAGAAAATGAAATTGGAGGACTTAATAAAAAATATCTAAATGATATATCGTTAGGTTCGTTTATCGGAGTGAGTAGTGTTAATACCAAACCACCCAAAGGTCCTGGGCCTTTTGGAGGTGCAGAAATAGATGTAAAACAACCACAGTTAACTACAAAACAGTTGACTTTTAAAAGAAAAAAAGAAGATATTGAGTCGTGGTTTGAATCAAAAAAAACATTGGAGTATTCTTCTGATTTTAAAAAATGGGTTACAAACTTTGTTTTACAAGGTATTGCGTGGCAAGATGAAGGGCTTCCAGCAGAATACGTTACACAGCGGTGGAAAAACGGTGGTTTTGTAAGTATCGAAGATGCTAAATTAGCTGTAAATGAAAAAAAGGCAGTTGTTACATTAGAAAGGACTTCGGAAGCTAGGACTATTCTTACGGGGTTAAATCTTTTTGATTATTACAATAATTGGGAGTTTGAAAATGCTGCATATTATCAGTTGGTATTAGTAAATTGGTTAGAAAAAAATAAAAAGCAGTTTATTAAGAAAATATATGGTGATGCGGTTGGAACAGTTGAACACCCTGTTATAACATGGTGTTTAGCGATTGAATATATAAAAAGAGTATTACTAGGTCAAAAATTAGATGATAAAAATGATTATGAATTGCTTAAGATATTAATTAAGGAACCAAACCCTAAAATACATAATAATCGTGTTAATAAAGACTGGGAAGATGTTATTAATTATATCTCTGGGGAACAAGCAACGTATGAGCAGATAAAAATGGGATTGTATTCAGGAAGTAATACCTTTATGGGTATAATAGGAGAATCATCAGAGAGTAAAGTTGATTTTTTTAGGATAAGTGAATTAAAAAATTCTTTGATGCATTTAAGAAACAAAAACTGGGATATATCGGACGAATTATCTGTTTTTGAAGGAACACAATTTGAAAATGAAAGAGTAACTCTTAAAAAATTGTATACAAAAGCATCAATTCTTGTGGAGAATGAAAAAAAATTAGCTAGTGATAAAATTAACGAATTTGAGGGATTTGTTGGAAAAAAACCTGATAAAAGTAAATATCAAGAGATAGTTTTAGAGATTCAAGAATTATTTAAGACATGCAATGCTGCACACGAAATGTATTCTACAGATTTAAAGATAAAATTCGATGGTGCCCCGGATGAACAGGCAAAAGTAGCTATAGGTGCTTATTTAACCCTAAAAAATACTTTGAATGAAGGAAATGTTATAGAACAGTTGGAACGTTTTTCGCAGTGTCCGATAGAGAAATTAGAATCATTAATAAATGATTTAAAGGAAGTAGAAAAGTTTGCGAAGCAATTAAATGATACCCATAGTTTGAATGTTGAAGAGGGGGAAAAGATAGATCAGTTGATAGTAGATGGAATACTAGGAAAATTAGAAGTGCTTAGTGATAAAATTGCTGAAGTGGAGGTGGAGAATGATACTTGATACTTTAAAGCAATCTAATAGTACAATGCTTGATTATATCAGAGTAACTGAAGATAAACAGGCAATCAAAGTTTTTAAGGAACAAATAGCTGATATAGATGGTATTATTACTCAGCTTGACCAAATATTGAATGTTATTGTTTGCCTTGAAAAAGAAAAAATAACAAAAGGTGTTTTTACTGAAGAGTTAAAAAATAATTTGCTAATTACAATTGATAAGTGTGGAAATAAGATTGATGATCACTCATTAGACGAAGGAACTGTTTTAGCATTGAAAAATATATGTGATTCATGCAAAAATACGGTAAGCGATAAATGGAAAAATGTTTCCACAAGTAAAAGTGAAATGGTTGTCTCCTCGTTAACTTCTTTGAGAAGTCTGTTGACTGATTATGAAGAGATAGATGACATAGTGACGGAGATAAAAAAAGCAAGAGTTCATATGCCAACTTCATCAAAAGAAATAAAAAAATTCCTTGCTAATATTGATAGAGGAACAGCTATTGTAAATGAACTGCACCTTGATAAAGAAACAGAAGAATTTGTGGATAAAGTAAAACTTCAGTGTGCAACGGTGGAAGATTTGACTCCACATATTTTAAAATGGATTAAAGATAATAACCTTATGAAGTCGTTAAAGATAAGGTTTTGATGAAATTGACGATTTTAAAGAGAAATTAAAAAGAATTTTTTTAATGCCAGCCTTTCGATTGATTAGAAAAGCTGGCATTTTTATTAAATGATTGATTTTATGGTAGAAACAAAAATTGAAAAATCTACATTGGTATTTCCACTCCAAGATAATCTTATTGCTTCGGACTTTCTAGTTTCGTTTAAGCCCATAGCATCGAGAACATAACTTAATGAATGGGAAGATGAATTACATGCTGAACCATTCGAAAAAGAATAATTGTCTCCAAGACAAAGAAATGCGGCTTCGGCATCAAGTCCGTGAATACTAATATTAATAGTTGAAGGAATACAATATTTTTGATCGCCGTTTATATCGTATTCAATACCTTCGATAGCTTTTAAAAAAGAATTTTTTATTTTAAAGCAGTTTTTAGTGTTAATTTCGAGATTATTTTCGCATATTTCTATTGCTTTAGCAAATCCAGCGACGAGAGCAATAGGAGTAGTGCCAGGACGGAATCCTCTTTCCTGTGAGCCACCATACATTAGCTGTTTGATAGGAGGTCGAGAATAATCTTTATTTCGCTTGAATATTAAGGCGCCTATTCCTTGTGGACCACCTATTTTGTGGCTAGCAATACTCATAAGATTATAGTCAAGTCTGCGAATCTCGTGGTTTAACTTTCCTAATGCTTGTGTGGCATCGATGTGAAATATTACGCTAGATTCCTTTAGGGCAGAACCTATGATATCAACGGGTTGAATTATTCCGGTTTCGCTATTAACATACATAACCGAAACAAGACATGTTTTGTCTGTAACAAGTGATAGAAGGTGGTTTGCGTCGATACGACCTGTTTCATTAGGCTTTACATAATCTACCTTGAAGCCTTTTGTTTCAAGATACTTAAGCGGCTCAAGTATAGCTTTATGTTCGATTGCAGTTGTAATGATGTGTTTCTTTCCAGTTAGTTCAGCGTATTCTTCTATACCTAGAATTACAGTGTTATTACTTTCTGTAGAACCACTTGTAAATATAACTTCTGATTGATTAACACCGATAATATCAGAAATCACATTTCTGGATTTTTGTACAATTTTTTGAGCATTTGTACCAAATATGTGTGTACGGCTTTCTGCATTACCGGGGGTATTTTTATATGTATCAATCATTACTTCTAAAACTTCTGGAAGAATTGGAGCTGAAGCATTGTAATCTAAATATACGGACATTTTCATACCTCCGATGGAAGAGTATTTATCAAGTCATGTATGCTTTTGAGTACATCCTTAGAACTGTAATGATTAATTCCTCTATTTAAATGTAATCTGAAATATTTGAGCAAAGTATCTGGATCATCACCTAGTCCATCGTTTATACATCTTATACGTATTAGTTCTTCGTATATTTCGTGGTATTCACCAGCAAAAGTTAACCATGACATTTCAACGTTACTATCAGATTGAGGATCAACACCGCCAGGAATTGTACTTTCATTTAACGACCAACACAATGCCCAACGGCAGATAGTATTCCAATTCTGAATTCCTGTGCGTGACTTTATTCTGATAAGTTTTTCTTTTTCAGGTTGAGAAAGCTTGAATTGTTTACATATCATTAAATATTACCTCCGAAATAACCTTTATGTATAGTACTACATTTTTCAACTTCATCATAAACTAGTGTATAAGAAGTACTAACGTATTCTTTAATATCATCTAGATATTTACCATTTATTTCCTCGTCTGTAGATAATACAATAACCTGAGAACTAGCGTTAGGAAGATATTTGTTAATGAAGTTGCTTCTATGTGCGGAATCAAGTCGAGCCATAGGAGTGTCAATAATTACAGGTAATTTATAGCCTGAAGATAAAGCGAGGCCCCATAATATGGAAATTGCGAACATTTGTTTTTCACCTGCTGACAGTTGATCTTTTAAAAGGATACCTCCATTATAATCACGAAGAGTAATGTCAAGAGTTTCAGGATTAATTGAAATAGAGGTGATTATCGCTTGTTTTTGTGCTAAAAAATCAAAACAAGAGGTTATATTCTTTTCTAATTGATTTACTTTCTGAGCCTGAAGTCTTTGAACAAATTCATGCATGATTTCTAATGACATTGTTGAATACTCAATGATTCGGACGTTATCGTCACTAGTATCCGCGTTTGCGGCTATTTTGAGAATGACTTTATTTAACTGGCGTTCATATTGTTCTTTTTCAAATTGAGCAGAATGAATCTGATCTTCACATTTACCGATTTCTCCTTCGAGTTGTGTTTTTTTTGCCTGAAGTTGCTTTATATCATTTAGTAACTTGATTGTATCGTTTTTTTCAGCACTGCTACTTAAGTGGACTTCTAATTGTTGAAGAGCAGTTAATGCTTTTTCGTTATCTGAAAAAAGTTGTTTAGCCTTTAAAATCAGCGCATTGTAGTCATTACTAATAAATTTTTCCATAAGGTTTTTAGAAAGTGGAGTAATGATATTTGTCTGTTTAAGGGTAGTTTCTTTTTTTAATTTGTCAAGTTGATTGTTAACTAGGTTAGCGAGTAATTTATATGTATCAGTTTCTTCAGAATAGCTGTCTTTGAAATTATCTAATAGTTCGGTATATAAATCGGTTACAATAGGCAAGGAATATTCTTTTGCCCTAGCATTTTCTTCAGAATTGATTTTATTATACGTTGTTATAGTTAAATTTTTGCATAAACATAAAGGAGTAGCTGGATTAGAGGCAAGATTTATAGCCTCTTCCTTTAAATATTCAATTTTCTCTTTTATGGCATGTTGGTCTCTAATAATATCGTCTTGATTTAATCCTAGGTTTCCACCTTTTTTCCAAAATAATTGTTCGGTTTGCGCTAATAAATCGTTGTTCTTTTCAAGAATAGGTACAAGTGCCGCTTTTTGAGCAAATAAATTACGGATTCTTGTTTCGCATTCTTCTATTGAATTGGAAAGATCTTCAGACTCTTTGGTTAGTTTGGTGTTTTCTGATTTCTTTAAATCATTGTTCTTTTCTTTTCTTATTTTTTCTATATGATTGCATAATGATTCAATGGTTGTTACACCCATAACCGACTTGATTGAATCTTTGATTTTATCGAATGCATCATCATCAGCTATTTGACTGATTTTTTCATTGTCGAAGAAAAAGAATTTAGCTATTCCGAAAGGAATTAATTCTTCAACATAGTATTCCCAGTTTTCTGAAAGATAGGAATCCTGGATACCATTTTTTTCTACAGAAAGTGCCGTGTCGATTTTTTTCCCGTTTTGAGTCCAAGATCTATTTACTGCTATTATTGTATTTTTATCATCATCCATATGTAATGTGATTTTTATATGAGTAGATTTGTCAATAGCAGATTTGTTTATATGATCTTCGAGTAGTTTGTTATATGCTTCTTTTTTTCCGGTAATATATTCAACTGATTTTCTTCCGTATAGACACAAGAAGATTGAATCTAGAATTGTTGTTTTACCACGACCATTCATTCCACCTACAAGTGTTATATTTTTATTATCAAATTGGTCTACCAGATTAATTGTATGTAATCCTTTATAAATACCATAATTATAAAGTTCTATTTGAGAAAAAAACATTTTAGCAATCCTCCTCTTCGTATCCTGCAGGAGAGGTGTTAATTGGTGAGTCTATGTCAACTGATTCGTCTTGGGCATAAATGCTATCATCTACTAGTCCTTGACGTTTTCTCCGCATTCTAAGCATATCTTCTGCATCATTTTCGTTTTTGTAATATGAATGCTTGATAACTGCTTCTAGGTTTTTAACAACATTTTTGGTTGAGCTTATGGCTGAATTTTTAGCTTCTATATCAAGTAAGCTACTTTGCATTTCAAGCATAAGTTCATGATCTGGATATAAATCTTTACATACTTCAGATAATAGATCCCATTCTTCTTTGCCGTAGTATTTATTACTGAGTATACTATGGTCTATAAATGGTTTTCCCATTACTCTTTCATATATTTTAGGGACAGTGTCATCGAATTCGTGCTTTTCATCTAGCCAAATTTTACGTATTAATCTAAGTTCCTCTAGTGTAATAAGTTCGGTGTTACGGACTTCATCAGGACCTGTTTTCTGAATAAAAAGCTGAAGATTAAGTAGGCGTTCAAGAAAATCTTCACGAACTGCTTTAGTATAAGGACCGTGTACAAGACGGTTGTTGTGCCATGTTAAATTTCCGCTCATTCTTCTAAAATCTCTTCTTTGACGATCCATTTCGTTTTGGGTCATATCAGAATTTTGGCTATATGCTGCAATATAATTTCTAAAATCTAATAGAGGAAGCATCCAGGATTTTTCTTCGTCATTTTGAATCATAGCTGCTAATGATTTGTCTTCGGTAACCATTGTGCAGACCCAGCATCCCATACGACTACCTCCACATGAAGGTGTTCCACTTTCCACAACAAGAGGACATTCATTATCAGCTGAAGCACCTTTATACATTGCGAGTAAGTCTTTGTTTGAGTGTCCCCATGGGTTTTTATGCTGCATTAAAAATTGCCAGACCATAGAATCTTCCCAATTCTCGATAGGAGTGAAGACGTATGTGTTAGGAAATGAACCATTAGGACTTAAATGTTCACGGTATCTTTTTTCTTCATAACCTTCCATTACTTTTCGCCTGGCAGTACTTTCAGCTTTTCTTGAACCAAGAACAAGAATTGCTTCACTTTCAACGGCGATAATCCCTTTTATAAATTGATTTGAAGCATCTATTTTAAGTCTGTCGGTACACCATCTAAAGTTAACACGTGGACAAGGATAACCACGTCCAATAAGATTGACCCAAAAAGTATTTTGGATTTGAGGTGTCAATCTATGAGGGATAATGGGTAGTTGTTCAGAAAATGCTGCCTCTTTCATTTTATTTAACGACTGACTAGCCCATAGAGCAACTACTGGAGATTCTACCAAAGTATCTGTGCTAATTATGTGTACTGTTTTTGTGAGTTTCTCTTTTGGAAGCTGTTGAAGAGCCATCCAAACTAGTTGTACGACTGCTGAAGAATCTTTTCCTCCACTATAGCCGCAAATCCAAGGAATATTATCTTCCAGATATACTTTTTGTATAGTTTCAAGTGTTTCTTGCAATAATTCTTTAGTTAAAACTGTAGCCATTTATTTATCACCTACTTGATTATTATATTTTTTAATTTATCGATCATTAATTGTTGGGTGGCGTGTGAAAGTTGAACGCTTCCGTTAACTACTATACCATTGTCCCATATTTTGTTATCCTTGCGCCAATTTATGTTTCTTAAAGGCTTTAATGATATTGAATAGTCTGATTTATTACTTTTGTATAAGTCATTTCCGATTTCACCGAGTGCTTTTAATGTGATACTAAGCGGAGAAAGGGAATTTTTTCTTATATCATATGCTTTAGCTTTTTTTTCGTGTACATCTTGCCATTCAGGCATATTATTATATACTTCTTTCCAAAAAGAAATCGAGAGTTTCTTTTGTTGGTAATCTGATAATTCGAGTCCGTTTAATAAAGATGAGGTTCCTTTATAAAGAGCGCTTAACGTGAATAGAGCCACTGATCTATTTGAAACAGAAGAGTGTTCTTTATCAGTTAAATCTTTGAAACTAGGAATTTCATCAATTGTTTCTTTTACAATTAAAGAAAGAGGATCTCTATTGTCATACAAAATATTTAAAGATTGTGTAGGCCTAATAGCAAAACGATTTAAATCTGAAAACATTTGTTGAGATCTTTTTAATCCGATATCGTGATATAGAACCATTGATATATGTTCGTATTTCAAATTTGGATTTTTCTTTAAAGCAGCCTCTATTGCAGCCCGCCTATGCTGTCCATCATTTATCAATAGTTTAGAGGACATAGAGATTGAAAGTGTCCCAAGACAATTTGTATTTGCATTTGCAGGTTCGAATGACAATTCTCCATCAACGGATGCTGTTAATGCAGAAAAGACATACGAAGACGGATTATTAAGAATATAGTTGGCCATTTCAGGAATACGAGAACGGTTAAGTGTTCTTTGTGAACGTATTTCAGGTGGCATATTATCTCCGGTAAATGTAAAAAGGCGAGGAATACATTCTAATGGAACCATTGTAACATAGTATTCCATACTTGCTTGAATTCCTTTTACTGCGGGGAAACTGAATTTAGCTTCATTCATATATAAACCTCTCATTGTCAATGTATTTTAGTGATTAGCAGTCTTTTAATTCAGTGAACTGTATAAATAATTAAAGTGTTAATATTTAAAATTATGTTTTATGAGAAATTATATTTTCGTATTGCCGCAAAATATATATTACCAAAATACCAGTTCAGTATGCAAGTTGTTTATTTTTAAATCTTTATAGCATAAAAGTAAATAAATGGTATCCCAATCTGAAGTAAAAATTTTTCAGGGATTTAGTTCATATTCTAACTATAAAAATATAAAAAAGCAAATCACTATTACTATTGTATCACATTTTTATATGGAAGTCTACAATAATATATTTGGAAGTCTGAAATTATTTTATGGAAGTTTCAAATTTAAATGGAATAAAATGTAAATGCAAAGTGGGAGTTATATGTAGAAGATAGGGGGATATTTGAAATGCCAAACTATTGTTTATAAAGTACCATCAACGACAAGTGGAGAAAGCCTATGTTTTTTTAACTTCTCACGCCTCCTCAGGATTATGATATATGTAAAAGCTAAAATTTACATGTTCTTTTTCTCATCGTTGCTCATCATATCCATGTCAGTAGAGTTAAGATGTGTCTAATTGGCAATATCTATCATTGTGATATTATTTAATGTGGACTTTTTTATAAATACTAGTTACAATTATGGTAAAACGATGAAAAAATAATTTGTTTATAATTTGAAACGTATATAATAGTATAATAGACAAAAAATATGTATGGGTTATGTTCGTATGGATTTTAGATATAGAAAATAATAATATAGTAGTTCGTTTGTAATAGTGATGTCTAGAAGAAAAACACTGAATACGTAAAATTGTAAATTGTGGGAAAGGGCGGGGAGTGTAAGAAAATGAGCTGAAGGATTGAAAAGTATTGTAAAAAAATGTATAGTATGTAAAAAGAAACATAAATTCGATTGATATAATATCATTGAATTAATTTCGGAATTAATAAGTAAGATGAATTCTTTGCTAGACTTGGTGTAGTTTTAGTAAAACTTTTGTGTTAAAAAATAAAGTAATATTTCGAGTGGGTCAGTTTTAAATATAAATTACATTATTTACACTATGAATTGCCCACCTGAAAGAAGATGGTTAAGCTTTTAGTTGCGAAAAAAGCAATATAATATAGCAGTTATAAACTTGAAAATACGGTTTATAAAGGAGTAGAGGCAGAGGAAAGTGCAACTGGAGGGGAGTAACTATGAAATATAGTGAAGTTGTTGAAATGGCCCATAAACAAAGTAGAACAGGATTTGGAAAAATAGATCTTGTAAAATGTGACATTTGGGAAAAAGGAAATCAAATTAATCTTTGGACTTATTGGCAGGGATATCAGCTTGATGATATTGATGAAAAAGAAGTAGATATTCTTTTAGTAGGTCAAGACTGGGGGAATCCAGACAAAAATGAAAAGGTATGCGATTGTATTAAAGATATACAAAATGGAGTAGAAGGAGCTATATACGATGCTACGGCTAGTCCAACAGACAAACGTTTAATAAATATGTTTAAGGCGTTTGGAGAAAATACAGGTATTACATCAAAAGAACCAGAGCTGAGACTTTTCTTTACAAATTATTTTCTTGGCTATAGAGGTAAATCAGAAACTGGCGGAATGACAAAAAAGATAATGAGCCAGGATAAGGATATATTTAAAAAACTAGTAGAAGCAATAAATCCTAAAGTAATAATTTGTCTTGGAAAGATTACGTATGAAATGGTGATAGGTCATACAGTAACTGGATTTACTGATAAATTAAAGAATGGAGAGCCATTAAAAGCTTTTTACCCTGGAACAAATGATATTTTAGTAT
>Ga0247611_10008034_pt1 | contig 13101 bp, 7 predicted proteins | sample 177DNAGHGhighgp2_FD_192422 | JGI IMG/M metagenome (GOLD analysis project Ga0247611, IMG submission 192422) | Sheep rumen microbial communities from Palmerston North, Manawatu-Wanganui, New Zealand - 1770 DNA GHGhigh gp2 | ecosystem: Host-associated > Mammals > Digestive system > Stomach > Rumen ... | reverse complement strand
CTTCTCAACCAGCGATGGCGTGATCTTTGTACCTTCTATGTGCGAAACGATTCTGATGGGTGACTTATACCACGATTTCAGAAGGTTGATATAGCAGACCTCTGTCTCGCCCTCGCAAATGACAAGTGCGATTTTTCGCATCCGTAGGGATGGTGCCGGTTCTCTTTTGCTTACCATAATCAGCCTTCCAATAATTGTTTGATACTTGACACCGATGAATCAACATAAGGTACAGCGTCAAAGCGTCCTTGTATATATCCCTTTTCGGCATCCATATTTTCACGGAAATCCTTGAAGTCATATAAAGAATACACTTCCGTTGCGCCTTGCTCCGACTTGTTGACAAAAACAATCTGGTCACGTCTCAATCGTTTAACATCGATAAGGTTCGTGTTATGGGAAGTGAACAATAACTGACTGCTTTCTGAAGCATGAATCAAGTCGAGAATGAAATCAGCCAGACGAGTGTGAAGTCCCATGTCAAACTCGTCCATCATAATGCTCTTCTTATTCTTTACCACATCCAAGAGTCGTATCAGAATCTGGAATAGTTTTCTTGTACCATTAGATTCTTCCATGTCCATGTCGAACATGATGTCCTTTTGGTTGCGATGGTACGTCTTGAAGCGAAGCACATCCACCAGTTTGTATGATAGTTCTGTTTGGCCAGGAACAACTACAGGAGCAGGCATTTGCTCTTTCCTTGCCTCGATGTCAGTAATATCTGTATCGCATATTTCAAGAGCTTTAAGTATCACCTTCTTGTAAGCATTGAAACTATCCAACACCATCATGTCATTCACATTCACAAGTCCAAGCAAGAATTGATTCATGAAATAACGATAAAGCTTTTGGGCAATCTCTCTGTTCATCGAGCTGGCACGACTTAGGAAAAGGTTCTTCTCACTGGTGTTTGTAACCACATCCGAAGGCTTAGCCATAACGCCAGTGCCAAAACTGTACTTTCCGTCAGCATCGCGAACAAATATTTTTGCACGTCTGCCAACTGGATAATGATATAGACTTTCGCTGATAATACGTTCACGAGTTAATTCAAAAGCGTATTCGTATTCCACGTCATTGCACACAAAATCAATCAAGAACTTACTTGATTTATCTTGCCAGCCATCGAATTTGAAAGGTTCGAAATTGAATGTCGCACCTTCATTGTAGAGGTGTGACTCCAAAATCATTCTACAGCAAAAAGTAATGGCTTTCAGAATATTTGATTTGCCAGAAGCATTAGGCCCAAACAGGCCAATAGTTTTAAGTACGGGCACACCGTTCCACTCCATCACATTATGGCTTAACTCCCGTGCAAGAGCTGTATTGATGTTTCCTGCTCTGAAGTCAATTCTTATTCTATCTTTGATAGAAAAGAAATTCTCAAATTCGATTTTAAGTATCATTCCAGTCTTGATTTTGTAGAATTTCTGCAAAAATAGCAATTAAATTTGAATTGGCAAGGGTTTTGAGGCGATTATTTACTTTGTTACTGTCATTTTTAACATTTATCAACCGAAATAATAGTTTGATGTGGCAAAAATGATAAGAATCATACACTTGCTTTAGCAACCTTTTGTGATGCTAAGAGAAAATGTTCAAATCGACATCCAGCACATTTTTAAGTGTGGCTTTTGTAGTTTTCTCGCAAAAATCGCGCTTAAATCGGTATTTTATGTGATTTTCGTTTGTTCCTGTTGTATGGCTGTTCCCGAACTTCTCTCCGAACTTTTTATGATTTTCTCCGAACTTCTCTCCGAACTAAAACTGTTTCCTCTCCGAACTTTCATTGCATCCACATTTATTATAAACGCATGATTATTGCCATGTAAACATCAAAAGATTTGTATTTTGCTCAAATTTTTGCTTGATTGGAGACGATTATTGAAGATTTCTGCACCTGTGACGATTTTTTTGCCGTCAAACATTGGACTATGTCAATATGTTCAATCGAGGTGTAGGGCATGTCCAGACTGACTTGAAGAAGAATGGCAACCTACCCGCAGAGTTCAACATTATTCTATAACGGCATTCAAGGTTGAGGTGTATGTAGCCCCAAGCTATGCAACAAATAATGGCGGTAAAAATGGCGGTGTCCCCAGCTTGTCCCCAGTTTGTCCCCAGCTGTCCCCAGCTTTGTCACAAGTCTTGTCACAAGTCTTGTCACAAGACGAAGAAAAGGATGCAAGTATTGATGCAAAAGATGCAACCTCCAGTTCAAAGGTTGCAACCCTGGATGAAAAGGCTGCAAGTTTGACGGACAATGGACGAAATAGCGCAATTCGCAAACAGAAACAAGAACAATATAAGGAACCCCATTGATAGTCAAAAGGACTTCAATAGTTACGTACAATTGCTCATTTAAGGGCGTAAAAGTGAAGAAAAAGGCATAAAAGTGATTGTATTTTGCAGAAAAGATGATTTTCCTTCGTTATTTCGTGGGAAATTAGCTAATTTTGTACGCGTTAAATTATAATAAGGTACAACCTCAGCACAATAAGAATGGAAAATAGAATCAAAGTGGTTCTCGCAGATAAGAAGAGAACAAATAAGTGGTTATCCGAGCAGTTGGAGTGTGCACCGACTACCGTGAGTAAATGGTGTACAAATGCCAGCCAACCACCTATGGAGACATTCGTCAAGATAGCAGAACTCCTCGAGGTCGATATAAACGACCTGTTGAGGATAGAGAAGAAATGATTATGTCTTTGGTATCTATGGCAGTATGAAATCCATGTCATTGTAAAAGACAAAGGCGTTATAAACAAGAATACAAAAATAGAAAATCATATGAACGAACGTTTAATAGTAAAATCATTCGGTCCTGTCAAAGACCTTGATATTTTATTCAAGAAAGTAACCTTGTTCATAGGAGACCAAGGCACTGGCAAAAGTTGTGTCGCAAAACTTTTCTCCATGTTTAAGTGGACAGAGAAGGTATTAATCCAAAAGAAATACAAGCTCTCATATTTTGAACAGTACAACAGGTTCAAGACCAAACTGTGTGCGTATCATAGAATTGATTCTTTCATTAATGAAAACTCATACATCAAATTTGAAGGAAATCTATTTGATTTTTTGTATGAGAACGGCAATTTCAATGTAACCGAAAAGAATCATGACATAAAAGGCATCTCAAAGGTAATGTATGTTCCGGCAGAACGTTCAATAGTAAGTGTAGCAGAGAACAAGTCAAAACTATTGAAAGAGCTACCAGATTCCAGTGAGACATTCTATGACGAATTTGTAAATGCGAAGAAATTCTTTCAGAATGGCTATAATCTCCCGTTTGAAGGATTACGTTTTGAATATGACAGTTTGAATGATACGGGCTGGATTCATGGGGCAAACTATAAAGTACGACTCATCAATGCTTCCAGCGGCATACAATCATCTTTGCCTATGTGTATTGTCTCAGAATGTTTGAGCAGTAAGATTTCCGACAAGGAAGAAGTTAAGCTCTCAAAAGAAGAAAAAGACAAACTGGAAAAAAGGGTAGCTGAAATAATGCAGAATGAAGAATATTCTGACAGTATCAAGGATATAATGATTCGTCAACTGTCATATGCCAACAGATATGATCGACTTATAAACATTGTGGAGGAACCAGAGTTGAACCTTTTCCCTCGCTCTCAGATGGAGGTGCTCAAATCTTTGGTTCTCAACAATGCGAGTTCTGATGAAAATATGCTTGTGCTCACAACTCACAGTCCATATTCATTGGCTATTATCAATACAATGATTATGGGTGCAAAGGCATATGCTAATGCGAATGAAGAGTTGAGGAATCAGATAGGAACCATTTTGCCTGTCAAGTATCAAATTAATGAAGAGGATATAGCAGCTTATCGTTTATCTTCGTCAGAGGCTATCTATTGCCAGTCTGTTATAAATCCGAATACAGGACTTATTTCCAAGAATGAATTAGATTCTGCATCAGACAATATTATGCGCGTATTCAACTCTTTATACCAGTACTATGCCAAGACTTTCACAGAATAAGGATTTACCAACAGCCATCACAAACCTCAGGTTGTGCACCGCACTACAAGATTGTGGCGCTATTGGTGTGGCTAATGCTTTCGACAAGAGTTCTGCCGAGCATCTTTACGTCTATGATGACGGCGACCTAGGCTATACCGATTGGATAGATGTAGCACCTGTGTTTGTTTCGAAATGTTTTGTGGTAACAAATCCAAACAACAACATAATTGCTTTGCTGCCACTTGATGGCAGAATAATCACAGGACCAAGTGTTATTGTCGGTGGAGTATGCGACGGAATGCTTCTAACAGATAAAGAGATGTGTCTCATTGAGTTCAAAACAAATGTTTCGGATTTCAATTATCTGACTATTATTCAAAGAGCGAATGATGCAATTGATCAATTGTGGCACACATTTGATGTTATTGTCAAGCCAAGATGTGCAAAGAAATCTAAAGAAATAGAGAATCTGCTTTCTGTTGACTTCTATGTTGTATTTGATAAAGACTTAGAAATAACGGGAGCAAACTCAGAACTAATGGATTTACAGCTACAGTTTTTAACGGACAAAAGCCATCCTCTCTATTTTGATGATGGGAAAGTTTTCCAGTAAATCATTATAGTCCAAAGGAAGAATTCAATCAAGAGAAATAAGTCGAAATGACGCACGAAGCAAGAGCAGAGCTAAAGCTTGTTTTGGCTATGCCTTGCAAGAAGGAAGAAGACGAAGTCAAATGATAACAAAAGACGAAATACAAGAACTGCTGCATAGCACGGAAACCTATCGTGTGGAGCGAACCACGTCAACAGGTGACATGGATAAGTTCCAGGAGGCTATCTGTGCCTTTGCTAATGACCTGCCAAACTCACGAAAGAATGGCTACCTGATATTGGGTGCTTACGACAATGGAGAGTTGTCGGGTCTGAAGGTCACCGATGACTTGCTGAAGAAGATTGCAGCCATACGCAGCAACGGAAACATCCTGCCTATACCTGTTATGAGCGTTGACCGTTTCCTGTTCCCTGAAGGTGACTTGTTGGTTGCTGAGGTCAGTCCGTCTGACCTGCCTCCTGTGCGCTATCGTGGACGAACTTTTATTCGTATCGGTCCTCGTCGTGACATAGCTACGGAAGCAGAAGAGCGTATCCTTGCCGAGCGACGAATGTCATTCATGGCAACCTTCGACACGATGCCTTGTCTAGCTGCCAAACTGAACGACATCAACACAGACTTGTTGCGTACAAAGTATCTGATACCGCTATTAGATAAAGAATTAGTAGAGTCTGACACTCGTCCCATCGAGGAACAAATGGCTGCTGTGGGTATGTATGACACTGAACATAACAGTCCCACATACGCTGCTGTCGTACTATTTGGCTACAAGCTGCGCCGTTTCATGCCTGGTCTTTATGTGCAGTATGTACGCTTCAAGGGTGAGGATGTCACCAGCGAGGTTGAGAACGAGATGCAGTTGGAAGGCAACTATTGCGAACTTCTGCCACGTCTAGAATCGCTTTTGGAGTTGTCTGTCATCAAGAAGAAACCGGTTTTCGTTTCCATCCTTCGCGAGGAGATGGTCAGCAACTACCCCTATCAGGCTATCCGAGAGCTTCTTCTCAACGCCTGTATGCACCGCGATATGCAGAGTAATACGCCACTTCGCTTTTATGAGTTTGCCAGCCATCTGGAGATTCTGAATGCCGGAGGTCTCTATGGCAATGCTCGTCCCGAGAATTTTCCCAGTGTGAATGACTACCGCAATCCTCTTGTAGCCAGTGCCATGAAGACGCTGGGGTATGTCAATATGTTCAATCGAGGTGTTGGGCAAGTCCAGGCTGACCTGAAGGAAAATGGCAACCAACCCGCAGAGTTCAATGTTAATCTTATCACGGCATTCAAGGTTGATGTGAAAGTCTCACAGAGCTATACCAACGAAAATGGCGGTAAAAATGGCGGTAAAAATGGCGGTAAAAATGGCGGTGATATCGTAGAAAATGTCGTAGAACATGTCGTAGAAAACAAAGAACATGTCGTAGAAAACATTCTTGCAAGCATATCTAAGAATTCAACCATTTCCACAAAAAAACTGGCAGCGATGTGTTCTCTTTCTGAAAGACAGGTACAGCGTATCATGACCAAATTGAAAGAACAAGGGGTCATCCGTCGCATTGGCCCAGATAAAGGGGGACACTGGGAAATAATCGCACCATAGTCTTTGAGGGTAAGATGCCCCAAAAAGACAGTAAAAAGATAGAAATGAAATAGATAAAAGACAAAATGAAGATACAAGAAGATAATTTTAGAGAGCTATTAACTAAGTCGTTGGGATTTACGAGAAAGACCGACGAGGTACACGATATTCTGTATAAATATTATGAGGATATCAACGCCGAGCTTTCTGTTAATTTTACAGAGGAGAAACTAATCTATCCTTCTGGCGTGGAAGCAAACCGCGATACAACAAAGAATTTTAGTCAGGCTGAAAATGCTGTTGTATTTGAATGTGTTGCTTCGCTTTTTGATAAAGGTTACAAACCTGAACACATCATTCTTGAAAAAGGTATGCCAGGCGGTCACGGTGATACTGGTGGCTATTGTGATATTATCGTACAGGATAATAACAAGAAACCGTACCTGCTTATTGAATGTAAGACCAGAACGGGTGAAAAGAACGATGAGTTCAGTAAGGCATGGAAGAGAATGCAGAATGATGGCGGTCAGCTATTCAATTATTATAATAGTTTCCGACAAGCGCAATATATTTGTCTATATGCCTCAAACTTCGCAGATGATGAGCTGTTCCGTCAATATCATTTGATAGCGATGGTTGATAATGAGGGTACATTAGCTTCAAACTCCAAATTAAAAAGTTTCAGAGAAGTGAGTGCCAATAATGAAGGGCGTGATGAATTTTTCAAGGTTTGGAAAGAAACGTATGACGGAGAATACACAACTAGTGGTATTTTTGAAAGCGATATTTTGACGTTTGGAGTTGGTAAGAGAAAACTTACCTCGGATGATTTGGAAAAAGAAATCGACATCGACAAGAAATATCATCAGTTTAAATCTGTGCTTCGCCAACATAATGTTTCAAGTCATGAAAATGCTTTCGATAAACTTGTGAATTTGATTCTGGTTAAAATTGTTGATGAGACAAGAAATCCACAAGATCTGCAGTTTATCTGGAAAGGTCGTGCGTATGATGATTATTATAGTTTCCAGGACCGATTACAAAAGCTTTATCAGATAGGAATGAGCGATTATATGCATGAGGACATTACATATATTGATAACGATGCGATAGAAAAGGCTTTCCGCTTACAGCGTAATGATCCAGATGCAATCAAAGATACGATAATTGATTATTTCAGGCAGCTGAAGTTTTACAGTAATTCCGACTTCGGTTTTCTTGATGTTCATAACGAATTGCTATTCCGTCAGAATTCTATCATTCTGAAAGAAATGGTGGGTGTTCTTCAGGACATGAAGATGAAAACGGAAGAGCAGAACCATTTGTTAGGAGATCTATTTGAAGGCTTCTTGGATTTAGGCGTAAAACAAGATGAAGGTCAATTCTTCACACCAATGGCTATCGTACGATTTATGGTTAGTTGTCTACCATTGGAAATGTTGATACGAGACAATGCTGATGTCCCCAAAGCGATTGACTATGCATGTGGAGCTGGACATTTCCTTAATGAGTATGCCGCACAAATAAAGCCATTGGTCGAGAAATATAAAGGAAATGATCAATTACCTGAATATTACAAGGGTATATACGGTGTTGAGAAAGAGTATCGTCTTTCAAAAGTCTCAAAGGTAGCCTCTTTTATGTATGGCCAAGATGGCATCGAAATTGTATATGGAGACGCACTTGTCGAACACGAAAAGATAAAAGATAATAGTTTCAAGGTGCTTATAGCCAATCCTCCTTATAGCGTTACAGGATTCTTGGAAACGCTAACCAAAGAGGAAAGGGAAAAGTTTGTCCTTTCTGATTGTATCTCAACATCATCATTGCCCACGTTCAAAGAAATCGAGACATTCTTTATCGAACGTGCAAAGCAATTGTTAGCACCTGGTGGTGTTACAGCCATTATCGTTCCGCCTAATATCATCAATGGTAAGAGTGCCGTAGATATAAAAGCGCGAGAGATAATACTCAAATACTTTAATGTCGTTTCAATTGTAGAATATAGCGGAAAAACCTTTGGTAGAACGAATACTTCTACAATAGCCTTGTTCTTACAGAAAAAGGAAGATAATCCGGAATTAGCGAACCATTATGAGATACGTGTCAATGCATGGTTTGAGAATAATCATTCGCAAGATGAGCGTTACGAGGACTTGCATTTATTCGTAGAATACTGCGAACGTATTGAGGTGGATTATTATGATTATCAGACTTTGATTTGTCGTGAGCCAAGTGAAACCTTGAAGGAAACAGATTACTACAAGGCATACGATACTTCATTTAGAAATGACACCAAGGCAAAGCAGATTAAGAAAAAGAAGATAACGGCCAATTATACTGTCGAAAACAAAAGTGACGAATTGGAGAAATATGTGCTTGACCGAATTATAGAGATTGAGAAAGAAAAACTCTATTACTTCATGTTGGCTTCAAGCAATCCTCAATCTGTTATTGTGGTGAAATGCCCGACTACAACTACCCCTGCTAAGAAATTCTTAGGATATGAGTGGAGTTCAAGAAAGGGCCACGAAGGATACAAGTATTTGGGAGTCAATTTGGATGATGACGAGAGTGACTTGTCTTATAATAAGGGTTTAAAGGAAATTGAAACTCCACTTTTTGACCCAAACAACTTCCAAAACGAGGAAAAGTTGAATTCGCTAATTCGTAACAATTTCTTGGGCGAACCATATGAGATCCCTGAGGATTTGGAAGAATTTGTCAGTGTGTGCTCTTTGCCAGACATGATTAGCTTTGACAAGGTGGATTTTAACAAGATTATCAACACAAGTGTTGCGTATAAAGTAAAGTTTGAATCGAAGTATCCTTTAGAAAAACTTTCAAAGATTGTCCGCATTAATCCGTCTGGCACAGAAATAAAGGATTTGTCGGATGATACAATGGTTTCTTTTGTGGAGATGGCTTCTGTCAGCGAGCATGGATATATAGAGACAAAAGTGGACAGACCACTTGCTGAAGTGCGCAGCGGCAGCTACACATATTTTGCTAACGGTGATATTATCCTGGCAAAAATCACCCCTTGCATGGAAAATGGCAAATGTGCATTGGCATCAGATTTGACTAACGGTATCGGTTATGGTAGTTCTGAGTTTCATGTGTTCAGATGCTCTGACAAGATAGATAAAGGTTATTTGTTTGCTCTATTGAATAGAGAGGATGTTAGATATTGCGCACAAAAGAGTATGACAGGAAAAAGTGGTCATCGCCGTGTGCCAGAATCGTTCTATTCTTCAATGGAAATTCCTGTACCAGAAGATAAAAAGATACAGGTTAAGATTGCTGAGGAATGTGCTAAGATAGACAAAGAACTTCTGGATATGCAAGAAGAATGTATAACTTGCGAAAGAGAAATGAGTACGATAATAAATTCTTTGCAAGGGAATACAGAAAAGTTTGTCAATATCTGTTTCTTGAATTTGCATAAAGTTGATCCAACAGAAACTCCTCAAAAAGAATTCATATACATTGATATCGATGCGGTTGGAAATGGTACTGGTATTTGGAGAAAAGATAAAATTATTAAGGGGAAATCTGCTCCTTCAAGAGCACGTCGTTATGCACATAAAGACTCTGTTATAATTTCTACAGTAAGGCCTAATCTTAAAGGATTCGCATATATTGATGAAGAAATTGAAAATGCTGTTTATTCTACAGGATTTGCAGTCATAGAATCTCAAGATACTGAGAAGCTGTTGAACAAACTCCTGTATTATGAATTTATGTATTCGGATAAACTAATGGAACAAATGGTTAATGCTATGCCTAAAGGACAATATCCTAGCATCAACAAGGATGATATAAACAATCTTGAGATAATTGTTCCAAGTGATAAAAAAGTACAAGAGTCCTTACTAGTGAATCTTGACAAATATGAAGAAAGACTAAAAAAAGCCAGAAATAGTATTGCGACATCTTCCGCACGCAAGCAAGCTATCATGGACAAATATTTGAAATAATCAAATCGATAAAGATATGAACGAGAAACTATATTTGGATACACTCAAGAAATATCAGAAGTGGGCGAAGGAGAACAAGAAGCAGGTAGAGCAGGACTTCACCGAACGTCGTGCTATGTGCGAAGACATGCAAGCCTATACGAAAGAAAGGCTTGCCAAGCTCACGGAAGAAGAGTTCTATGAGCTGATTGCTCCACTTTGGGCTATGCGAATATGGGGTAACAAAAAGTATTATATCGACAACATTGTGGAGAGCAACGGAATGGACATAATCCGTGAACAGTTGACAGAGTTGTTCTGGAGCAAGCATTCCATTGAAAAGCGCTGGGACGACTTCCGCAGCAAAATCAAAGGTATTGGACCTGCCATAATGAGTGAACTACTGAACAAGTTCAATCCAGACGAGTATATCCTTTGGAACAGAAAATCGCTGACGGCCTTTCTCGCTTTAGGGATAGAAAAAGTTCCTAAGCAGAATGCGAGTCTTGATGGCAAGCGGTATGCTTATCTCTGCAAGGTTGGTAAGTCGCTCGTTGAACTGGCTAAGTCGAAGGGGTATGCAGAGATTGATAACATGCTCACCTTGGATTACTTCTATTGGCAAGAGCTTCAGATTGACATTCCAATAGATGACGTAACAGAAGAAGAAAAACCTGAGACGGAGAAGCAGAAGACTTTTGTGCATAACGATGTGCGCGACCGTATCTGTGACATTGGATCATTCCTCGGCTTTAAGGCTTACAGAGAGAAGAAGGTTGCGGATGGTGCTGTGGTTGATGCTATTTGGGAAGTGTCTGTAGGTAATATGGGCCGTGTAACATACGTTTTTGAAGTACAGACAAACGGCAGTATTGATAGCTTGCTGATGAACCTGATGAGAGCAAAGAACAACCCGTCAGTTCAGGGCATCGTTGCTGTGTCGGATGCCAAGCAGATAGAGAAAATCAAGAAAGAAGCCGCCAGCGTGAAAGCCATTCGTGATGACTTGAAGTATTGGGATTACAACGACGTGCTGAAGGTATATGATTCCCTTTCTTCTGCCTATGAGTCAATCAACAAGTTGCACCTTGTGCCGGAGGGGTATAATATTCTGTAAAAACAAAATGCGAATCAATATACAATCTCCATTATGAAAGAACTATACAAAGTCCGTAAAATTGAACTTTCTTTACTCGACCGTGAATCGCATGAACCATATAAGGAAATGGAATGCGAGTTTGGTAGAGTAATGGATGATTGTGGAATATTGTACCTTGAAACTCATATTTTCAATGATGAGGATTTCGCCCTCTTTAACTACAATAGTTTAGGTTGTCCTGCGAGCGCAAGAATGTCGTCTTTCGATGATATTGAAATAGAAATACCTTTCATGGCATATACAAAAATGTCAACCAAAGAAAAGAAGGTGACATTTAAGTGTTTTGACTATATTACTGTTCATGAAGAGGATGTTTTTTATTCTTATCAAAAAGATAAAGATAAAAATCTCTCGCCTATACAATTGTTGAGAATTGATTTCTGGGGTTTAGATTTGCTTATTCCATCATGGCCAGTAACAAGTTTAATGGTTAACGACGCACCGTTTGATGTTCAGATACAAAAAGACGCTGAGACAAATGTAATGTTTGCGACTTTCCCCATTAATGAAACTGTTAAGCACAATACTCTGACATTAGACTTGTTTCAATTATTTCGCCACTCATTAGCAGGATATTTATCTCTAATTAATGGGGCACTGGTGCAAATTACTAAAGAGTATTATAATGGTTTCTTTAGAATATACTCATATAACAGAACCGAAATCACGGGACGTTCACACTATGCGTGTGGAAACGCAAATGTATTTCGGCCTGCCCCTATTCTTTTTGAATTTGACAATTATGTCAGGTGGAATCAATTGTTAGATCTCAACAAGTTTATTTATCACCTATGTTCTGCTCAACAACTACTCTATTGTGAAGATAGTGCATTTATTCTCATATTGGTGTTGGAAGGATTATGCAAAAGATACATAAGTAAACATAAAAAGGAAAAGAAAACACCAACAAAAATCTCACCAGATACTTTTGAGGATATAAAAGAGCAGTACATAGATTTACTTGAAAGACATGATGATATTCCTGCTGATAATAAAAAAAGTTTTAAGAATGCAATAAACAAACTTAATGATGTTAGTACTGCAACATCTAAGTTTTATCTTATTCTTGATGAGCTAAACATCCAACAAACAAAAGAAATAAAGGATCTCATCAAAGGGGTTAGGAACACTTTAGTACACGATGCAGTATTAAATGATTACTACGATTATGTCCTACTTTCAGAACTCATAAGGGAGATTATATTGAGGCTAATCAGTTCAACGGTTGAGAGACATTCTGAGTATAAAAGTCAAGCTATAATAGGGGATGCTCCGAACCTTTCGTATAATGAATATGTCGCAAAGAATGAATTGGATGTGGATAATAATGTTATCTTCTCCCAATATGACAATCGAATCAAGCTTAGGATTACGAAAGCTAATATTTGAAAAGATGAAACGGAAAGAGAACAAGAATGACACGGGGACAGGTTCTTGTCGCGAAATTGCGAATTGAACATGTAACATTTTTGAGTTTTCTATACTATAATAAGATGTAAGATGTTAGAAGGAAGAGGTAAGATGGAACAATGGTGCAACGGAATTACTGAGATTCGGAGACACGAAACAAGCAAAGAATAAAGGCTTTATAAGAATATGGCTGATATAAAACAAGATACAAACAACACCCCAGAGCTTCAATCTCCTTTCGAACAGTTAAGAGAGATTGAGGCTGAAGGCAAGGAATGGTGGAACTCACGCAAGTTGGCGCGAGTGATGGGCTATGGCAAATACTGGAACTTTGAGCGTGTCATAGCCAAGGCACAGGCATGGACTTCACAGAAAGGCTATCATCTGGGTGAGC
>Ga0247611_10008032_pt1 | contig 13104 bp, 15 predicted proteins | sample 177DNAGHGhighgp2_FD_192422 | JGI IMG/M metagenome (GOLD analysis project Ga0247611, IMG submission 192422) | Sheep rumen microbial communities from Palmerston North, Manawatu-Wanganui, New Zealand - 1770 DNA GHGhigh gp2 | ecosystem: Host-associated > Mammals > Digestive system > Stomach > Rumen... | reverse complement strand
CATTTACAACACCTGCAATATATTCCAGAAACATTTGTTTCGATGTGCAAAATATTACTCATACATATGGTATATTTGTAAAATAAGATAATACCTATTGACATAAATCAGACAAAATGCTACAATGTAAGATGAGGATTATGTTCTCCTCCCCTGGGGTTTGTGTTCTCCCTAGGGAAATATGACTATATAGGTAAAGGAGGTACAGATCAATGAAGAATGAACAGATCGAGAATGGTCATCTGATGTGCATCGGATGCAAATACCTGGATCTCGCTCGGGATTTCAAGGTGTCCGGACAGGGCATCTGCAGAAAGACCGGGGAGATCGTCATGATGCCCATGATCGCATGTGATGCCTATGAGCATCCGGATCACAAGCATATCCCTATCCCGGACTGGTATCGGGAGATCCTGACTCCGACGCAGGCAAACTACATGCAGGAGCTATTTGATGGCAGATCGATTCATCGGATCGCAGAGATCTATGATCGGACAGATCAGACTGTATCACTGACGATCCGCAGAGCTAAGACCAGGATCCGGCAGTATCGGGAGACGATGCCTGGCTATGTGGATACGGACAGTATCTCATCATATCCGGAAAGCTTAGGAGGCGATCAATAATGGAGGATTGGAAAAGACGTCTGATCAATGAGGAGAAAGAGCTCGCATACAAGATCAGAAAGCTCGCACGATTTCTGAATAGTGTTGATGTGGAGGGAACAGCTGATCTGTCATCAGAGGAGTTTCTCCTGATGATCGAACAGGTGAATATAATGATCAGATATGATAGGATCCTGAGATCCCGAATGGAGCTGCATCATCTGATCGTGGAGGTGAAACTCGATGGGCGTTAAGAAATGCTGTGAACGCTGCGAGCGTTATATCTGCTTTAATTATCCGATGAATCATGGAGTATGCTGCAAAACAATGACAGTTGTACACGGGGCATCATGGTGCGAAAATTATGTCCTGGATCCGAGACTCCGGAGAAAGAGAGGTGCTCAGAATGGCAAAACTGACAGCTCAACAGAAAGCAATCGATAATATGATCAAGCGGATCAATCGCAAGATCCAGAGTTATGCATCGATCGGGACGGACTCGAGACACTATCAGCTGATCGAGTCGATCTTTGATATCGGAGGAAAGTCTAAGGAGGCAGCCGGGCGATCCTGGGCGACATTTTCAGGCGAGATGACGCTGCAGAACAAAGACGGGACGCTGCAGCTCAGCAGATCAAAGGCTGCACTTAACATGTATCAGATCAGCGACTATCAGCGAGTGCTGCAGCAGCTTGACCGGATGGAGAGTGCTGCTAAAGCCCGGAGAACCGCTCTCAAAGCGTTTAAGTCCCGGACAGGTCAAACACCGAAAACTAAGCAAGAGCGAGATGAGGCGATAAGATCCGAAGTAGATCACTATAACAGTGTTCAGAAAAGACTCGAAAAAAGCCTCGGAGAGCTTTACAAAATCGAGAAAGAGCGTGGTATCGAGTTTCAGGCACACGAGGATATCAAAGGGAAATCTAAAGGCAGATGGACACAATCTCAGACGCTCGAGGAGATGCTCGATCTTGCGGATAAGGTGATATCCGGAGAGGATGACAGGATTGTTGAGAATGTCCTGGAGGGATACTGATGTTAGAATTTTCTGTTTATTATGATCATTCGTATTGGTTTATGAATAGTATCGTGTGGAAAAAAATAAACTCAAAAGATCCTGTATGGTGTTTTACGCATCCTTATGAATATAGGCTGGAATGGATGTACAATCTCACAATTAAAATGTGTATGATCGCTTTGGATATGATCTATTATGGGAGGTACTGATGAGAAAGCTGTATTGCGATGTCTCTAAGTTCACCCGGCTGGAGTTCCGGAAAGTTAAAAAGCGGTATTTTACTGAGCGGAATCGGAAGTATATCCGCATCCGATGTGGATTCGACATCGAGACAACCAGGATAGAGGATCGGGCATATATGTATCATTGGCAGATGAGTTTCGAGGATGTAGTGATCGTCGGGAGGAGATGGCAGGAGTATCTGCTGCTGATCGAGCATCTGAATAAATGGCTCTCGTGGCAGAATGCCCTGCTGATCGTCTGGATCGCAAATCTCGGGCATGAATTCTCTTTCCTTGCGCATCGGTTTGTATGGAATCATGTTTTTGCAGTCGATGCCCGGACTCCGCTCCGGGCTCAGGCTGACCGGATCGAATACCGGGAATGTCTGAGCATCTCCGGTCAGGGAGGGCTCAAAAACCTTGCAAAGAATTACACAAAGACTCAGAAGCTCGTGGGAGATCTCGATTATGATGTGATCCGGATATCCGATCCGGAGGATCCGGCGAACTGCACACCGCTCTCGCAGAAAGAGCTGCAGTATTGCATCAATGATGTAGAGATCCTATCAGAGTGGGCGGACTACATGTTCAAAGCATATACAGATAAAGGACTGGAGATCCCGCTGACGATGACCGGAATCGTCCGGAATGAGGTCAAGCGAGCTGCAGGAAAAGACATCACGGAGATCCGGAAAAGAGTCAAGATGCTTTTCCCCGGCAAAGACATCTATAATCTGATCATGCGATATCTGTTCCGGGGAGGATACACACATGCATCCGCCTGGTGGATCTTTGTAGTATGGGATAACGTGATCGGGGCAGATTTTACAAGCTCATATCCGGCAGTGATGCTGCATGAGGATGGATATCCGATGAGTCCGTTTGTCGAGTGCGAGCTCAAATGTGACGGAAAAGAGATCACGGATGAGCGGATTCGGACGCAGTGCTGCTGGTTCGTCGCCGATTTTATCGGGATCCGGAAAACAACTGTTCATACCATCGAGAGTGAACACAAGATCATTAAGTATACAAATGGTAGATTTGACAACGGCAGGCTCCGGTCTGCAGACTATATCAGAGTATGTCTGACGGAGATCGACTATGAGATCTATCAGAATTTCTACGAATGGGATCAGATCCGCATCGTTAAGGCGTTTACCGCATTCCGGGGACGGCTGCCAAAGTATCTGTTAAAACCGATGATGCAGAGCTATCAGACTAAGGTACAGCTCAAACGGCAAAAGCTCTCAGAGACAATTGAGTATATCAATGCAAAATCCCAGGTTAACAGTTATTATGGTATGACCGTGACCCGGCTGAATTTCCTGGAGTGGGAATTTGATCCGGATCAGCCGGATCACAAGCAATGGATACCGAAACCGACAAAGAAAAGCTATAAACAGATGATATCAAAGCAGCTGCTCTCACCGTTCTGGGGGATCTATGTTACCGCATTTGCCCGGAGATGTCTGCTGCTCGGAGCTGTTAAAGCAATGGATCAGGCTCCGGGGGATGCAAATGTAATCTATTGTGATACGGATTCAGTTTACTTTGACGATACGCCCCGGAACCGGGCGATCATCCTGAACTATAATAAACGGATCGCAAAACTCAATGAGGATCTCCCGGAGGAGTTTTCGGATATCGGCTGCTTTGAGTGGATCGATACGAAAAAAACGATCGAGAGCCCGCAGCACTACACTTTTAAGACGCTCGGAGCAAAAAGATATCTCAAATGGTACACAGATCGTGACGGCTGCCATTCAGAAACCACGGTCGCCGGGATGCGGAAAAGATCATTGGAGGAGAAAATCGCAAGCTCATTCAAACCGGACGGGGAGAGCTATGAGCTCTATGATCCGATCGATGATCATTTCTTAGGATATGTTTCTAAGGATAAGTTATTCGATTATTTTTCAGACGGTCTGCTCCTCGAGACAGAGGAGACGCACAAGTCAAGAGCTGCTTATCATGATTCAGAGTATTCTGAGACGATCACCGATGCCGACGGCAGGAGCTGCGTGATGCACGAGTGCTCCGGAGCTGCAATCGTTCCGGTAGAATTCACCATTAAGATGGAGGAGATCTATATCCAGCTCATTGATATCATGCTCAGGGAGAGGAGGATGCCGATATGGGTATAAAAATAAGGTATCATGACGGGGATCCGAACAAAGGAATTATTTATGATTGGCAGCATATCAGGAAAGAGTATAAAAAGCTCAAATGCCCGGCAGATGTATATTATCCGCTGCGAGTGGATTTTGATAAAGCTGCATATGATGTCGCGCTCAGTGACCGCTCTCAGGGAAAGACCACAAATCCGATCCTTGCGACCATGATCATGCACCGGGATTATGGCACAGCTCCGCACTATCTGCGGCAGCATAGTGACATGTGTACGCCGAAAATGCTCCGGGATCTTTTTTCGACGATCCAGCAGCATGATTATATTAAGCGAGTGTGGGGAGAGCAGTATAATGATCTGGAGTATCATGCTAAGAGATGGTGGCTGCTGCAGCGATCGCCGGACGGGGATATCATCGCCCGGCATAATCTCCCCGTTCTGACCTGCTTCGGGCTCGATGAGTCCGATGCCCTCAAAAGCACATATAACTCCCCGACCGGAGATGCCGTGATCCTCGATGAGTTCATCAGCTCCGTATATGGATACTCCGATTTTATCCATTTTCAGGACATCTTAAAAACCATCTTCCGTGATCGCCTGAGCCCTATCGTCTGGATGCTCTCAAACACGATCAATCTTAATTCTCCCTGGTTCGACGAGCTGACGATCCGCGATCAGATCAATACCATGAAGCAGGGCGAATCTCAGTATATCGAGACTGCCCTCGGTACAAATATCTTTGTTGAGATCCTGTCACCAAAGATCTCCGAGCAGCGGCAAAAGGTAAACCGGAGATTGTTCGGATTCCCGAATCCGAAGCTTGCAGCCATCACTGGACAGGGAACCTGGGCAACAGAGCATTATCAGCATATCCCGCCGGATGATGAAAAGGATCCGGTCGAGACTGTGATCGGGAATCTGTATATCAGGCAGTCCGGAAAGTATGTGAGGCTTAGACTTGTATACAGAGAATCGATCGGATATTGCGTATATGTGACGCCTGCCACACGGATCTATGATGATTCTGTCATCCTGACGGCTGGAGATATCTCCGATCCTCGGGAGATCTACGGATTCGGGCCGAAAGACTCCCGGCTCCTCGATACCGTCTGGAGACTGTACCGGGCAAACAGATGGTACTATGCCACAAACTCGGAAGGAGCCCTTGTCAGATCTTACATATCGCTTGTAAAGTCGATGCAGCGGGATCGATTTATGATATAAGTTAGAACCTATGGGATAACCGTTTTATATAGGTTTGTTTTATATTGTTTGATTCTGTTTGATTTATCGTGTATACTGATAATAGCAGCCATGCCGGCTGACTTGTATGTAACGGAGGTATATACCATGAAAAAGACAAATGAATATTTCCTGCTGTACCGCACCGGATCAATTCATCCGGAGATCGTATGTACGACGGTCGATCCACAGGATGCATGCCTGCTTCGATCTCTTTACAAGTGGATCGGATGCTCGGATATTGAGATCGTGAGACCGACGCTCTCGACCTCAAAGGATGTCCGTGATCTGCTCATGGTGGTAGACGGTGAGGGTCTGATGAGATCCAGAGAGCAGAATACAGTCGCCTCGCTCCTCTACGCAGGACGGATCGTCGGTGATGTCATCATCGGTCAGATGGTTCTCCGGGACGAGGAGCCCGATATCGGAGGATGGGCGACGATCGAGGAAGCACAGGCTGCAGCTACTCCCGTATTCCGTGAGGTACAGCACGTTATGTACATGCAGCCATGGCGGAAGGGGGGTTATCAGATGACGAAAGAATCGAAACTGAGGGAAAGCATACAAATGCTAGGTGAAATGCGATCCCATCTGATTCCATGCAATTATGGCGGAGATGATAGTACAATCATTAGAGGAGTAGAAGTAGAAAGTGCCGATTTTGTGTTGACAACTGCGATCAAAATTTTATCAGATGCGTTATGGGAACGGAGGAATTTGGAATGATTGACATCCATGCACATTTTGACCGGGAGAAAGATAACACCGGATCCGTCATGATCCATGCACAAGCGAATATCCCGGACATCTGCAGCGACATCGAGATTATTGTCGCTCACATCGTCAAGGGACTCGCAAGGCAGCTTCCGGAGGATCCGGATAGCTGCTATCGTGCGGCGATGATGTTTGCGATCGCTGCGGTGGAGGGCGCAAAGCGCGGACTCAGAGAGTATAAGGAGGAGCAATAATGTATATCGTGTTATGCAATGACGATCTCGGAGGATGGATCGAGTGCGGACGCTTTGAGGATGCTGATGATGCGATCAGCCTCCGGGATGAGCTCCAGATCGGCGATCCCGATCATCGATACAAGATCATAACAACTGACTGAAAAGCCGAAACGCTGCAGCGTGCACTGCAGCGTCGATCCGGAGCGGCGACCGGATCCTGATGATGGCTGCCATCACAGAACAGCTAGAAAAGGAGAATCGATATGAGCAACGATACCACAAAAGCAGCAGCTCAGGCTGCACAGTCCGAAATCCTGACCACTCAGGAAGATCCGATGGAGCTTGCGATCAGCTCCGACCGTTTTCAGACGCTGGATCTTAAGGCAGATCTCAGCTCCGAGGGAGCCGGATACTGCTCGCTCCAGGCTGCCGATGATGAGGATCGTGTCAAGCTGTACAATGCCTGCAGTAGCCCTAAGAGCGTGGCAGACATGATCAATAAGCAGATCAAGCTCCGTCACATCTTCATTGAAGTGATCCAGGTCATGAGCGAGCAGTCCGGAGAGCTTGTGTACGTTCCGAGAGTCATCCTGATCGATGAAAACGGCACAGGCTATCAGGCAGTGTCGATTGGCATGTACAACTCGGTTAAGCGTCTGATCGCCACATTCGGAGAGCCGTCTGCCTGGAAAAAGGCTCACACAGTCGAGATCCAGAACGTCAGCCTGAAAAACGGTCAGCATACTTTCAATCTGAAAATGATCGACTGATCGCAAGAAAATACCCTGCAGCAACACGCTGCAGGGTATTTTTTATGGATGATATGCCCGGATCAGTGCGTACATTTCCTGCAATGTGGGGCAGTACGGAACGAATGCAGGGCTGATCTGATAATCCCGCTCTGTGCAGATCATCGGTTGCAGAGTAATATTATCGACAACTGTCCCCTGTCTGATAAACAAACGGAAACCGGATGCTTGTTTCCATGCATCATTCCACGGCAGGATATTGTTTGTAAAGCAGTCAAACTGTGTGTTCGGAGTCGCTCCGGATGTGTAAACATAAATTCCGATATCGTCATTTGATGTCTGGTATCCGTCGCATGTAAAATGGTATACAGTCCCCTCGACGAACGGAGAGTTGAGCGTTGCACTGCACTGGATGTTAAAGGATCCGGTGCATTTTTTATCTGCATTAAAGCCATCCAGATGAATTGTGCCCGCTGCAGCGTCAAACGTGCAGCTGATACCATAGCCCGAGACATCGGATCCCGTCAGCTGCATCCTGTTTTTGCTGCCGTTGTCCAGCATATCTGCAATGATATCCTGAGCAGCCTGCAGATCCTGCGTGATCGGCTGCAACAGGCCATCTGTCTCATCTTTGGTATACACATTAGAAAATGCACGATCAGACGGCTGCAGGATCCAGGATCCGCCGGAGGTCATGCGATAGATATCTCCTGTGCTGATATCCGTCGCTTTGGATCCCTGTGCGAGCTTCACATTATCAATGTATGAAAGACCGCTGAGATCGGCATCGGAGTCAATAAACAGATCAAATCTTGACTCATTGTCTGTACCATTGAAAATGATATCATAAGAATTCTCGATCGAAACGCTCATACGATCACGCCTCCTCTCAGCAGATCCACGATCTCCTGCTTTTCTCTCTCCGATGCATCCGGGATATCGTCTCCGTCGATCTCAACCTCAAATTGACAATAGGATCCTGTATATGCTGATATTGTTCCGGATGTACCGATCGATACAGCTCCGTATACATTCAGATAATTTGCCGGATATGCAGCCTCATTCTTGATAAATTCCAGATACGGGATCCGGTTTTCACACGCAGTTTGATTGCCTGTCAAGCTGCCGTTGATCACCTGCGTATGATACTTTGTTGCAGCGGCTGATGCAAGGGATCCGGCTCCGTGAGGAATATCACCTCCAATGATCTGAGCAGCTCCTGCAGCGATCCTGCCGAGGGATTCAAGGCTCCCGTTATCACCGGATGTGATCGGCACCTGATACGCTACATTTCCTCCGAGCTCTCCGATGATCCATCCGTTAGCTCTTACAATACAAACGATATTTCCATTGGATATATCACATCTGTATGTGAGACTGATCGTCTTATTCAGTCCGAGCACCTCAGACATCGGGATCTGCAGCTCACCACAAAAAGGGACATGGAGCCTGCATGATATTTTGTCAAAGTCTGCAAAGCTGGAGAACGGAGGATCAATACCATTAAAAACGATAGGATCCAGCGTCACAAAACCGAGAGCGACTGATTGACATGTTCCTGTGATCGGTCTGAGATTCAGTCCGGCGAGACTGATCCCGAGACTCGCAGTCCCTGTCGGCATGAAAATCTCAGGCAACCGATAACAACCGATCACACAGGATGACGGAGTATGCTTCATATTCTGAAATTTTTGCCAAAGGCTTTTTGCGATTGTGGATCCCTGTCCCCAGAGCAAACTCTGAAAATCGCTGTATGCCTGTACACTGATTCGATATGCATGGAGACCCTGCCCGCCTGTCGGCAGCGTTACTGACGGATTCGGGGATATGCCTGACGGATTTTTCTTTCCGTCGATCGCGCCTGTTCCGATGTTTCCATCCTTGTCTGTCGGATGCGCTCTCGTATAATCGAATGGCAGCGTCACTGCATTTTGCCAAAATGAAATTTCAAAACATGCAGTCGGTATGATTGTAACTACTCTGCCGATATCTGTTACAGTTGTCACATCGAAACCTACGAAAAGTGTACCCTGATAATCAAACGCAATACCTAGTATACAAACCGGATCGCCTGATCCGACGCCTTGACTGCCCACATATACCTCTGATCCCACATACATTCTGATAGATACTCTGGATGTCGATTCTTGCACAATCGGATTTATACCATTACGCATGTAGCAAACTGTTTCCGTCGGAAGCCGATTATTAGTAGATAAGATATCCGGAGGCAGATCGGAGATCTGACAATAGCGCAGTCTCTGTCCATATCCATCAAAAACCCTGTATTGCTTTCCCTGATAGGTCACTGTACTCGGAGGATTGTCAAAACTTTCGGGATGCACATATAAGCATTTTACACTCTGAAATTCCTGCGTAAATCCGGAATCTCTGTAAATCGTTAAGTATCTCATTACTTCACCCCACTGTTATTAGGATCATATCAGATGACAGGGATCCGAAAATTTCTCCCTGATTCTGAGTCAGCGTATATCGGGACTCAAACGGAGCTTTCGGATCAGGCACAAAGGGGGACTGTATATTCACATCGGATGACCTGAGTACATTCACGGGGAGATTCAGGATGGATGGGGCATATGTCATCAGTACATCGAGCCTGCAGCGGATCAGAGACAATCCCTCCCTGACATTCTCAACAGATGCAAAATAATATTTGCTGATATTGGATCCGGGATCGTTTACAAATGTGATCTCGCAGTAGTTGAAATTCGGATCGACTGTTTCCTCGATCGTAAACTCTGGATCATGAAAGTCGATCGACTCCCGGAAGATCACGCCGGAATACAGGATCCCTCCCGTAAGAGTCTTTGTGATCTTTCTGTTATCTCCGGAATAATGATAAAGAGTCACATTGATCGGAACCATCAGCGATCACCTCCGACATACCAGCAATACTGATCGAAAAACCGCTGTACAAAGTCCCTGATCAGATCAACAACCCGGAGCTCCAATTCGCCGGAAATGAGCTGACTCGAGCTCGTAATGCCGATATTGCCGTGACGCTTGAAAAAGTGTTCATGTGTTTTCCAGAATCCGGAAACACTGCTGCCGGCATTATCTGTGATCGTTTTGGTGTGATCGTGACTGAGCTCAGCCTCTGCATTATCTGTAAAGTATGTTTCAGATGTCTGTTTGCCCTGCTTTGCTCCGTCTCCGGATGAGTTGATTCCGGTTGCGTATGGTGTGATATCTGTATGTGTTCTGCCTTTTGGCGTGTTGTGCGTCTTATCCTCAGTATCTCCGTCCGATCCGGATTCCTGCATATCATAGTTTGCAAGAGGATCATAATCAGCAAAAAGAGCCTCGAGCATTCTGCTCAGATTCTCCTTGTTTCTCTCGAGATAGTAATCCCATTCCTGATAGATCCATCCGCCGGGGATCTCTGTATCGGTTCCGGTCTGTTCGTCATGATGCACATAATGATGCAGATCGAGCTGACTGTAAAACCAGGTAGAGTGCTGCAGCCAAAGATCCAGGATCATGGAGTCATCTGCGATCGTGCTGCTGTCGATCACGATGCTGAGAGACGGTCGCATTCCGATCTTAATGATATCATAGATCGTGTATGTGTTATAATGGTCATCAGGTTTCTGCCTCAGGATCATCGATCTCACCTCCTCCGGAGCTCTCTGTGCTGCCCGAATCCTGATCGGGATCCGCTGCATCCTCAGCTGCAGCTGCATCCTCCTCTGCTTCGGTATCCTGTTGCATGATCCGCAGGCGATAAGCGTCATACTCCTGCTGCCAAAGATCGGAAAATCGCACAGTCACATTTTCTCCAAAAATTGCGTTAAACTGCTCAAAACCTTTTTTTCGGCTCTCAAGCTTTGCAAGAGGCAGGATCCAGCTCACTGCATCGAGCCCGTGAATCTCATCAGCGGATTGCTGTGCAGCCTTTGTGCCTGTGCGGACGGATAGCCCTCTCCGATTGTAATGCCTCCGGAGCACTACATCATAATACTGACTAAGATACTGAATATACTGGATCTTTTCCGGATGTGTCAGCTCCAGGATCTCAGTCCCGCCGTCAACAACGGACATTTTGAGCAAATCCTTAATATCCCCGGATATGATCGTTTTGAGTTTGCCCTCCAGAATCTCATCCAGCATCGCATCCAGGGCTTTCTGTGTTTTGCTGTTGTAGCAGCTAAAAACCGGAGCGATCCGGGATAAGATTACATTGATGGCAGCGGATTTGTCGATCTGCATCAGAGCGTCTGCATCGATCATGTTATCAAGCTCCGGGAGCCGGGTATCACGATTATAGATGATCACGGCATCGACACCGAGATCGCCCTCGATCGATACATTCGCAGTCGATCCGGCGATATGACTGCCGTCTCCGTACTGATCGACATTTCCTTCACGGGACGGGATCGGGCAAACGCAGTATTTCGGTCGATACTCAGGGACATCCGGGAGGAGCTCCGAAATGTAAGTTTCAGGAGTCCTGGTGATGCCGATCGCTCCTCCGATGTTCAGATATTTCTCGATCCAGACCGGATCCAGCCCGGCAGGGAGATTCTCATAGGTAAACATGGAGAGATCACTTTGCAGGAGGATATCAAAATAGTGATCCTCTCTCATATAGTTCTGGTATTTGGTTTTCATCCACGAAAACCGGGGCATAAAAAGCTCGCCCATATGATTTCACCTCTTTCTGACAAAGCCCAGACCAATGGTCTGGGCTCTGTCATGCGGAATGTAAACGGAGGTTTTACGGCTCCTCGGAAATGTAGAAAGAAACGATCGGGAAGCTGTCATTGATCTGATAGCGGATCAGACTGTGATAGAAGCTGTTGAGCGTATCTCTCGATGCGGCATACTGAGTCGTCACCTTGCGTTTATCGAGTGTGACGCCCATCGCATAGCGATCATAGATCACAGCTACATAGCCGTACAGTGTGACGGATGTCTGCTCACCGGGATCGAGTCCTGCCTCGGTCGCTGCATCAGCAGTCAGCATGATCGAGCTCGCGATCGGGAAAGTGTACGGAGTAGTGACGCCGGATCCGACTGCTGCCTGCCATGCCGGAGCTTCGTCATAATCGCCGATGCCGAGGAGTTTATCGTTAAACGTATTCGCCCTGACGCCAAACTTTGCAGCTTTGGCGGCTGCCGTCAGCAGGATAACATGCGGATCGCTCGAGAATGTGACATAATCATGATCGTTGTACAGGGATCCCATACGCTGCATATAGCTCTTTGTTTCATCGATTGTCCGGAGCATGAAAGCCTGAAAGCCCTGATCATTGAGCAGCTGCTCAGCAGTGAGACCGGTTGTTGTTCCGCCTGCAGCTGCATACAGTGTGCGCAGATCATAGCTGTTGCCGTTTGCTGCCGATTTTGCAATGCCCATCGAAACGGTCATAAACGCATAGATCTCTGCCTTTGCCTGCAGTGTGTTCTCGACGCTGTTGTACAGTCCGGTGATAAAGGATGTGTACTCATCCACTCCCCGGAAAGCAGTAAACATCTGATCATAGCCTCTTGTGATCGCAACCATCACACCGTGAGCTTTTGAATAGAGCTTAGCGTTCACGCTCGGGCGATAGTAGCCGAATTCCACCGCAGCGATCCTGGATCCCTCTGTGACGCCTGCTCCTCCTGCTGCATTCCACGGGATATAGCCGTTCGGATTCCAGATCTCATCGATCATCACATCGCTGAGGTCGATCATCACATGCTCTGTGAACAGTCCCCAGTCAACCACATCGACAAACAGTCCGGGCAGCTTTGCGACATAGGTACGCTTATCGATGATCACTTTGCCGATCTGTGCGAGCAATGCCTTATACATGATGTCAGCAGGACTATTGACTGCAAAATCTCCGTCCTCGGTGAGCTGCAGCTTTTCGCCAAAGTCAACGATCAGCTGATCATCCAGGGCATCAAAGTTCCCGTCTGCCTCATCCATGAATCCTTTGCCGATCATCTGACTGATTGCGGATTTTGTAACATTGACAATATCCTGCGTGCTGAAAGTAGTTGCCATGATATCACTCTCCTCTCCGTATATGCACAGGCAACTGATACCGATTCTCATACTTTCAGTATAGCATGGAACAGATGTTTTGTCAATAGCATTCTGAACATTTTTCAACAATGTATGCATAATATTTTGCACATCGAAACAAATGTTTCTGGAATATATTGCAGGTGTTGTAAAT
>Ga0247611_10008031_pt1 | contig 13105 bp, 3 predicted proteins | sample 177DNAGHGhighgp2_FD_192422 | JGI IMG/M metagenome (GOLD analysis project Ga0247611, IMG submission 192422) | Sheep rumen microbial communities from Palmerston North, Manawatu-Wanganui, New Zealand - 1770 DNA GHGhigh gp2 | ecosystem: Host-associated > Mammals > Digestive system > Stomach > Rumen ... | reverse complement strand
GGCCGCTGGCGCCGAGGGAGAGTTCGTCGTTGAGTTTCATGGCGTATGTGACGTCGGCGGCAAACTCGTTGGGGTTCATGGTGCCGCGAGAGTTGCCTTCGGGGTCGGTGCTTTGGATTTCGCCCAGTGAGAAGTAGGTGAGTGAGGCTGCCACGGTGCCGCGGCTGCCGAGGCGTTTGTAGGCACCGAGGTAAAGCAGGTTCATGTCGCCCACGCCCAGATTGCGCAGCCATGGGGTATAGGTGGTGCTGAGACCGAAGTCGCCCTCGATGAAGGCGAACTTGGAGTTGTTCCAGTGGGAGGAGTAGATGTCGGGGGTGGTGGCGGCTCCGACGTCGCCCATGGCACCCGAGACGGCGTCAGGAGCTACGAGGAGGATGGGCATTCCGGTGGAGATATAGTTGCGGGTTTGGCCGGTCAGGGCGGCAGGGGTTTGTGCGTTGATGTTGCAGGCAAAGCCAATTAGAAGTGCGCCGGCGAGTAATGTTGCAATTTTTCTCATTATGCTAGTTTACTGTGTTATTTTTTACAAGAAACGGAGGAGGGCTGTTTTTATTGTTTTGGGCGGTATTTTTTTAGTTACGCACCACTTTGGTGGTTTGGGTGAGTACTTCTCCGGAGGTAGTGGTGAGCACCACGCGGGCAATGTAAATTCCCCTGGGTACCACGGACCCGTTGTATGAGGTGAAGTCCCACGGACAGGCTATCACGCAGCCGTTGGCAGGAGGAACGGGGGTGAAGTGCTGAATGTGGCCGCCCCGTATGTCGTAGAGGTCGATGGTGGCTGACTGCACGGTGTTGGTGAGGTTGTGCTCGATGCGTATGACGGTGCGGTCGTGGGCGGGGTTGGGCGCTGCGGAGAAGGTGCCTATCTGCGCCTGACGGTCGTTGGCCACTACAAAATGGATGGTGGCGCTGCCGGAGTAGTTGAATATGTTCCAGCACTTTACCGTGAGTGTGTGGGGGCCTTCTTCGAGCTTGCCCAGGGTGTAGTATACTTCGCCGTTGCGGCTGTCTTGGATGTCGGGTTGGAAGTAGTCGTTTAGGGTGACGGTGCTGTAGGGGTTGTTGTCGATGATGGCGGTTATGTCGTGGCCGATGCCGCTCCCGGCGGCGTTGATGCCGACAGAGTCGGAGAGGTAGGCATAGAGGGTGGGAGTTTCGTTGGTGAGGCCGCCGTTGCGGAAGTTGGTGTCGTTGATGTAGAGCGCCACGGTGGGATGCAGTTCGTCGAGCTGGGTCTCTTCGTTGAAGCCTCCGAACATGATGTTGCTGTATTGGCCTGTGGCGTTGTCGTCGAGGCTGCGGGCGTAGTGGGAGAGTTTGGCGTAGTCGTAGTGGTAGGCTACGTCGCGGGGGATGATGAAGGAATAGGAGAAGCGACCGTTGATGACGGTCTCGCGCCCTTTGTAAAGTACGTTTTTCTGTTGGAAGAAGGTGACCTCGGTGCTGTCGTTGTCATTGGCCAGGGTGCTGCTTTTTACTTCGCGGTCGAAGACGATGGGGAAGATGGTGCCGTTGAAGTCGGAGAGGAGGGAGCCGTCAGGGGTGCGTATCTCACCCTCGACGGTGACGCGCGAGAGCACCTGGGCTGAGTCGGTCACACCGGCTTTCACATCGCGGTCGTTGATGCGGGTGACTACCACTTGGTTGGTGGGGATGGAAAGCCGGAGGGCGGGGTCGCCGAGGAGGGCGATGCAGTGCGAGACCGAGACTTGGTTCTTGGCCAGACGCAAGGCGTCGCCGATGGAATTGTTGGGGTCGAGGGCATAGATGCAGGCCCGACTATTGAATGAGTGGGAGTGGTGGATGGGGCGGGCGGCCGTAAGGATGCCGATACCGGCCGCATCGGCCAGAAGGAAGGCTTCGGCTCCGCAGATGTCGTCGACAAGGTCGAAGTGGCCGAAGGAGCAGGTGCTGGTTACGAAGAAGGCCAGGCGGTCGGTGTTGGTGTATTTTTCGATGTCGGAAAACTCCATGTAGCGCTCTGTGCCGATGTATTTGTCGGAGCCATGGCCGATATAGTTGAGCAGGAGGGTGCCGTAGTTGATTCGTTGGCGGAGGGCGTTGTTGACGTCGGGGTAGTAGCTTCCGTCGACACCGGATTGCTGTTCATAGGAGTCGGCAAAGATTTTGTCGATGTTGAGGTGGGGATAGCGGGCTTTGATGTCGCGGGCCATTTTTTCGGCATCGCTGGCAAAGACGGAGTCGCCGCCATTGGAGGGGTCGGCATCGTCGGCTAGGAGGGTCACGTAGTTGCGCCAGTCGCCACGCACGTTGCTTTGGTTGAAATCGCGCTTGTTTAGGTATCCGTCTATTTTGTCCACAAGGTGTTCGGCTTCGGCTACCGATTTGGCTGGCAGTCGTCCGATGCTTACGGACAGTTTGCCTTCGAAAATGCCTGCGATGCTGTCGTCGAGATAGCCGTAGACGTCGTCGCTGGGATAGGCAGAGGTCTCGTTAATCACTTGGCTGGGATACTGAAAGGTAATGGTGGAGATCTGATTGGAGCCTAGAATGTTGCGGTTGTCGTAGGTTCCCTTGCCGAACAGAAGAAGGTAGCGTGGGCTTTGGCCGGAGGGGTCTTTGCTGCGCAGGTGGCGGAGCATTTGACGGATGGCGATGGGGTCGGGACGGCCGGAGGAGTATTCGTTGTAGACCTGTTCCTGGGTGAGGACTAGGACGTCCATGTTTTCTTTCTGCCGATGCAGGTCGGCCAATTTTTCGGCTTGGGTTACGAAGTCTTTGTGGGTGACTATCACATAGTCGGGGGTGGCAGTGCCGTGGATGTTTTGGTTGGCGACGGGTTGGATGTTGGATGGATGGAGTGCGTCGTCGTTGGTGAAGAAGATGAATGTGCCAGGAATGGAGGTGGAAGCGGCAAAGCCGAATTGGCCGTTGCCGGTATTATGAACCGTAAGGTTGGAGGGTTGGCTCGGGGAGGTGATGTCCCAGATGCGCATTCCGTTGCTGTAACCGGTTCCGATAAATTGGCTGATGTTGCCGGTGTAGATCAGTTGGGTGTTGCGGACGAATTGCTGTCCGCCCTTATATTGCAATGGTACTAGGGTGCTCAGTTCGATGAAGTCGAGGTAGCCGGCGGCGCTGTTTTCTCTGGGAGTATAGGTGAAGGAGAGGTCCATTTCGTTGCTGCTGGAGGCGGCAATGGTGCGCTTGAAAATATTGTAGGTGAGGAAGGCATCGAAGGAGTTGGTCCAGTTTTCCAGGGGGCTCTGGAGGTGGAATTGCCCAGAGTAGTCGGAAATGTGGGCAAGGCCGTAGCGGCAGTTGACGACCCCGTTGGTTGATACGCCGGGAAAGGTGAGTGAGTAGTTGCGAGAGGAGAGGCTGCTGGTGTATTTGTCAGCCATCCATAACTGTCCGCCGTTGATGGGGTTGATGTTGTCTTGGTGGTAGTATGCTAGGGCGGTATAGGTGCTGATGGGACTGTTGGTATTGGGAGTAAGTGTGGCGCTTTCGATTCGTGCCGGGGCATCGGTTTGTGTGTAGTCAGGGGTTAGAAAATAGTAGTTGCTGTTGGAGTAGACGTGCATTTTGTACTCGAAGAGTTGGTCCGAGGTCTGGTATCGCCAGACGCTTGGGCCTTCGCCGTAGAAAAGTAGGTAGTCGTCGAGCTCAAAGATGCCGTTTCCGTTCAGGTCGACCACCTCAATGGCCGCAGGCACTAGGTCGTCGGGGTGTGAAGCCATGTTGCTGGCTGAGAGCATGCCACTGGGGTCGCCGAAGAGAGCGATTTTGTCGCAGGGGGCACCGTAAAGTTCGGCTATGTCGGCGGTGGTGATAACGTATATGCCGGAATTATTGACAGGTATTTTGTACCAACTCCCTTCAGCTAGACGGGAATGGTCGGAATAGCTGCCTTGGGCTAGGGCTTTGGGAATGCTGCAGAGCGAAAGAAAGAGAATGCAAGCTGCAGTTGTGATTGTTCTTATGCGCATGTGATGATAACTCTCTTTCTCGTTTTTTATTGCCCAAGAGAGGAAAAAAATGGCGGTATTGTTCTCGGTCGGAGGGGAGCAATCGCTTTAGGCTCATACAATCATGTCACCTTTGGCAAGAATGCGGCACTGGCCTCCTACGAAGATACCTCCATCGGGGCCGAGTTTGGCCGAAACGATGCTGGGCCGTCGCATGGCTTCGCCTTGGACAAAACTGCATTCTGAGGGAGCGGACACAATTCCGTTGAGATGCAGGTAGTGCAATAAGGCGGCATTGGCAGTGCCCGTGGCCGACTCTTCGTTCACGCCGTAGAGCGGAGCAAAGTTGCGCACATGGGCAGTGCTGGAGTCGGCAGGGTCGTGTGTGAGGGCAAAGGCATGGACTCCTACCACTTTTTTCTCTCGACTGAAGTCGGCAAGCGCTTCCATGTCGGGGTGTAGGGTGTTTAGCTCTTTCAAACCTTCGACGGGCAGAATGATGTCGGGCAATCCGGCGGTAACGATGGCGACGGGCATAGACGGTATTCGGGCCGTCATGATGTGGCAGAGGCGTTCTAATTCGTCAGGTTGGTCGATGGAAGCTATCTGTTTGGGCTTGGCCATCTGCATCATGAGTTTCTCTCCTACGGTAACGGTAAGGTCTCCGGCAAGAGTATGGTTGAGGCAATTGCCATCGGAGGCAACACCTTCATGCCTTAGCACTCCAAAGGTGGCAATGGTGGCGTGGCCGCACAGGTCTACCTCGCTCAAAGGGGTGAAGTATCGGGTGGTGTATTCAGTGGCGCTCTGAGGTTGCACAAAGGCTGTTTCAGAGTAGCGCAGTTCGGCGGCGATGTGTTGCATCAGCTCCTCGGAGGGGAAAGACTCTCCCTTGCCCAGCAGCACTACGCCAGCAGGGTTGCCTCCGAAAGGCTGGTCGGTGAAGGCGTCTACAATATAATAACGGTATTTCATAATTTTATTATATATAGCAGTTAACGTCCTTTTCCTTTTTTTATTGTGTTCTGCCATGGTTTACCGAGTTCATGGGTTCGGCTTGCATTGCATCGGAATACGGATCATGTCCATTTAATGCTGTTTCTGTGAAAGCTTATGGGATGGTTGATGTAAGCGGGATGGGGTTCATCCGAAGGGTAAGAGGGACACACCGATGGTGCTGTTTTACCATTCGATATGGAGGAAAAATAGAGAGGACGGCCATAATAGCCGCCCTCTCGGATAGAATTAGTGTTCGTGGAAGTAGTAGTTACTTCACGATGAGTTTGCGTACAGCAGTGCTCTGCTTGCCAGTGACACGGACGAAGTAGGTGCCCTGGGCATAGCCTCTCAGGTCGACGGTCACGTTGTCGTTGGTGGCAATGGTGCGGAAGATTTCGCGACCATTCATGTCAAGAATGGTGACGTTGTCTCCGTTTTCAATGCCATTGATTTTGACTTCGCTGCTGGCCGGGTTGGGGAAGAGCATGAAGTTGGCAGAAGCGACATCGTCAATTCCTACAGGCTGCGGGTCGAAGAATGCTTCAATATCGACATCTTCGTTGAGTGTGAAGGTGTAGGGATTGGTGAGGATGGTGTCGTTAGTGCCGCTGAACTGCCAGCCTTTGAAGACGTAACCGGCTTCAGGTGTGGCGGATATGGTCACCTCGCTGCCGGCATCGTAGATACCGTTGCCAGTGGCATGGCCTCGGTAGGGATTGTAAGCAAGGGTGACGGTGTATCGCTGCATGAAGGCGGCAACGATGGATATGTCGCTGTTGACCTGGAAAGTGTAGGGGTTGTCGTTGCTGACTAGTTCGCCGCCGACATACCAACCGTTGAAACGGGCAGTGCTGTAGGTGGTGGCTCTAACCGTCAGGTTCTCGCCTTCGGCCACGAGGGTGTCGCCATAGGGAGCCACATTGCCGAGCGTGGCATCGGCCGAAGTGACGTTGACAGTGTAGTACACAATGTCTTGCTCAAAGAGTGCGGTGAGGGTGAGGTCGGAAGTGACGACGAAGGTATAGGGGTTGTCGGTGCTTTCCAGTGTGCTTCCGTTGCTCCATCCTACGAAGTGGTATCCGTCGTTGGCGGTAGCCGTAGCAGTGAAAGGACTGTTTTCGACAATCGAGGTCACACCTGCAGGGCTTACGGTACCCATAGTGCTGTCGGAGGACAAGAGGGTGACATCGTAATAGGTGGGAGGAAGCCCCGTGGAAATGAGGCTGAGGTTGTCGATGTGGAAGTCGTTATCGGAGTTGCGAACGAAGGACTCGCCGTAGAATGCGATGCGGATGGTCTGTCCCATGTAGGCAGTAAGGTCGATGGCCACAGAGTCGGGGGTGTTAGATACAGAGCTGAGTTCAACATCGTAGTCGCTACCATGGCCAAAGGTATAGACCGGGTTCCAAGTGGCACCACCGTCGGCAGTGACGAGAACCATGAAGCGGTCGTCGGTGCCGATGGAGTCGATGGAGTCGGCGCTGTTGTATTTAGTCAGGGCATAGTGGAAGGAGAATTCAGTGGGAGTGCTGAGAGTAAAGGTGGGAGTTACCAGCCAACGGTAGTTGGTGTCGCCGTAGATGTTGCAACGCAGGTGAGCCGAGCCCATTGCATAGTTGTTAAGAGCGAAAATGTCGGAAGTGACGGGATAGCCGTTGACACTATGGGTAGAGTCAATGTAATGGCCGCGGAACATTTCCCAGCAGGGCAGATAGCCGCCGGTGTACACGTTGTAAGTGTTGGCAGGAATGCTGTTGAAATCTTCTGACCAGGGAAGAGTGGTGATGGCAGCGCAGAGGGTCTGGAAAGACACTGTGACGGGGGCAGTGGTGTTGCCGTCGGGGCAGATGGCGCTGACGCTGACAATATAGTTGGTAGCAGGTGTCAGGCTGGTGAGTGAAAGGGATTGGGTGGTGAGGATAGAAGTGTCGGTTCCGTTGACGATCACGCGGTAGTTATTGACATTGGTAGTGTCGGTGATAGCAAGGTCGGCGCTGTAAGCCGTGATGTTGCTGACCGTTACGCTGGCGGGACGCTGGCAGTTGGGCGCAATGCCTACGGTGAAGTCGTCGAGATAGAGGTTAGTGTAGCTTCCGTTATAGCGGAGGGCGATAAGGCCGGTGGCATTGCTCGGGAAGGTGATGTCGTAGATTTCGTAGTCGCTGCTGGAAGTGTTGATGCAACTCTGCAAGGACACGAAAGTGCTGGCATCTGCAGGGTTAGTAATGTAGCCGGCTTCAACTCCGTATGAACTAGTGGTGGTCTTCTTCATGTGGAAGGTGAGGACCAGGTCGGAGAGACTGTCGGTAAACTGAGGCAGTGCCACAATAGTGGAGCTGCTGGAGGTGCCATAAAGACAGAGACTTTGGCTGCCACCGTGGGCGTAAGTTGCATTGTTGTTGATATAGGGATAGGAGGCGCTATAGCGGTTCAAGATGGTCCAGCAGGGGTCGTTGAAGGCACTAGTGGCCGACGAATAGCTTCCACCTGTGAAGCTCTCGAAGTCTTCGCTCCAAGGCAGCATGTCGTGGGTGATTAGTCCGCAGGCGGAAGTGAAGGTGACGGTGGCACTATTGCTGACTTCGCCAGCCGAGCAGAGGGTCATAGCCGTAAGGGTGTATGTGGTGTTGGGGGTGAGGCCGGTGAGTGCGAAGGTATTGCCGATGACTTCCACGCTGTCGGTGGGAGAGGTGAAGAGGCGGTAGTGGTTGGTGCTGTTGGCATCAGTGAGGGTTACCGTGGCACTCGTGTCGGTTATGTCGCTCACTGCAATGACAGGGGCGCTGCACTGGGGCGCGTTGTCGACTTCGAGGTCGTCAACCCACCACCAGTAGTTGGAGTTGTTTTTCTGCGAGATGGCAATACGCGAACCTGCAGGTGCTCCGGCAAAGAATACCTCTACCTGCTGATAACTAGTATAGTCGGCGGCGTTGTACAGGGCAGTCTGCACGAATGTGCTGCTGTCGCTGGGGTTGGTCAGGTATCCCACACGGAGGTAGCCCGAGTTGGTGGCGTTCTCAGCTAAAATCCACATGTTGAGTCTGAGGTTCTGAATGCTGTCGCCAAAGTAGGGCAGGATGGCATAGTTCGGGTTCTGGCAGTTGCCGTTGAAACGGAGCGACTTGGAGCCGCTGTGTACGCGAGATGAAGTGTTGACGACGATTACTTTACTGCTGGAATTGCCGTTGGCAATATAGCTCCAGCAAGGCAGGTCGTTGGTCAGGTCGAGAGCCATGCTTTCGAACCCTTCGTTCCAAGGCAGGGAGTCAACTGCTGTGCAGGGAGTGGTGAATTGGATGTTGAGGGGGAGGTAGCTGTAGCCGTCGGAGCAGTTGGCAACAACGTCCACAGAGTAGTTTGTGTTGGGGGTCAGACCGGTGAGGGTGACCAGTGTGTCGGTGGCATTGATGGTATCGGTGGTAGTTCCGTAAGAGAGTGTGACGGTGTAGTTATTGCCTGCGGTGGTGTCGTTGATGTGGAGCACTGCCGAACCGGTGGAAATGTCGCTGACGGCTATATGTGTAGGTCTTGCACAGGAAGGAGCCACACGGAGTTCAATTTCGTCAATGTAAAATCCACGATAAGAGCTGCTCTCAGAGAAGCGGAAAGCAACATAACGGCCAGTGTCGCTATACTGACGCAGGTCGGTCATATAGTAGTCCCAGTTGTTGGGAATGGACACGGTTTCCAAAACGGAGAAGGTGGCGGTGTCGGTGGGGTCGGTCATGACGCCTATCTGGGCCTGGATGGTGTAGCTGCCAGCCGATTTGGCATAATAGGCAAGCTGCAGATTGCTGAGACTTTCTACCTCGGGAAGGGCAAGGTATTGAATACCATTGTTAGTGTAGAAATACATCACCTTGCTCGAACTGCCCAGACGGCCAGTGGTGCTGTAAGTCTGGGGATAGGAGGTATAGGAAGAGCCAAAGCCTTGGCGCGTCCAGCAGGGGATGGCGTTGACATTAGCATTATAGCTCTCAAAGTCTTCAACATAGGGGAGGTCCTCCGAGGTAAGGGCAGCGCATGCCGTGCGGGCCGAAGCGGTAAGTGCGACAGTGTAGCCGCCATCATAGCATTCAGTACGCACTGCAATGGTGTACAGGTGGTTAGGATTCAGGTTGGTGAAAGTCCAGGAAGTGTCGGAAGTCGAGACGGAGTCAATGACGACGTCGTTATAGTAAATACGGTAGTCGTAGGAGTTGCCCTCGTCGCCGGTCACGCTGACGGTGATAGAGGTGGTGGTCACATCGGTAATGGCAATGCTGGTAGGCATTTCGCAAACGGGCAGGGGATGGACGTCCACTTCGTCCACAAACCAGTAGTAGTTGCTGGCAGCGGAGTTGTGGCGCATGGCCATACGGGCACCCGAGGGAGCATTGGTAAAGGATACAATCTTCAACTCGTAGCTTCCGCTGAAGTCGCTGTAGTCGTAGTGCTGAACGCTGACGAAGGTGGTCGAGTCGGTGGCGTCGGTCATATAGCCCACGTCGAAAGAACCGCTGGAACTGCTGGTGCCTTCAGGACGGGTCTGGAACTGGAGCTCCAGTCCGCTAATGTCGTCACTGAACTCAGGCAGCACAATGTAGGTTCTGCGGTTGGCCAGTCCGGGATAGAACACCAGGCTGTAGCCTGCGTCGCCGTAGCGATAGCTGGAACCGGACAGAGACATGTGGGCGCCAGGATTGCTCTTAATGAGTCCCCAGCAGGGTATCATCTCGCCCGTCATCTCATTGGGATAAGAAGTGAAAAGACTGGCGTAGCTGTCGAAGTCTTCGTGCCAGGGAAGGGCATTGATGATGCCGCAGGAGGTGCGGAAACTAATCGAGACGGCTTCGGTCATGGAGTTGTCGTTGCAGATGGTGCGCACACTCACGTTGTATACCGAGCTGGGTGTGAGGTCGGTCATTGAGTAGATAGTGTCGAAAATCTCCACGCTGTCGTTTGCCGAGAAATAGAGCATATAGTGGTATGTGCCGTTGGCGTCGCTAATAATAATGTCGGCGCTGGCCGTGTCGACGTTGGCTGCCGTCACTGACGAGGGACGGGTGCAGCTGGGCAACTGGCTGACGGTGATGTCGTCGATATAGCTATAGCTAGTGTTGGTGCCGGCATAGCGGAAAGCGATATTGCCGGAGTTCTGGTTGGCAAAAGTCACCTCGTAGTGTTCCCAAACCGAAGTGCTGGCAGGTGTAAGGGTCTGCATGGGCACAAATGTGCTGGCATCCATCGGGTTGCTCACAATTCCAACCTGTACGGGCTGGCCTTGGAGCCAAAAGTCGAGCATCAGGTTGCTCGGGCTGTCTTCAAAACGGGGAAGCGAAACGACAGTGGGAGTGGTGTTGTTGCTATAGATGGCCAGACCCTGGTTGCCTGTGTAGTGATACGACGTGGTAATGTAAGGGTAGTTGTTGCCGTTGCGGTTCACCACGCTCCAGCAGGGAATGTCCATAACGCTGCTGCTGGAAGAGTAGGAACTGCCGTTGTAGGCCTCAAATCCTTCAAAGAAAGGCAGGCTGTCGCTAGGAATGGCAATGCAGGCGGTCTGGAACTGGGTGGTGAGCGTAGTGGTGGTGCCGCCGTCGCTGCAGTTTGCCGTCATGCTGACGGTATAGTGCGTGTTCGGGGTCAGCGAGTAGAAGTTCACAACGGTGCTGTAGGCCTCCATGCTGTCCACCATAGCGGAGTCGTTATAGAGCTTCACGGTGTAGCTAATGGCGTCGCCCACCGTGTCTATAATATTCAGCTCGGCCTCCTCGTCAGTGATATTGCGCATGGCAATGGCTGTCGGGCGGCTGCAGGAGGGAATTGTGTTGACAGTGATGTCGTCGATGTAGGCAGTACTGTAGTTGGAACCGTTATAGCGGAAGGCGATTTCGCCGGAGGTGATGCCGCTAAAGGTCACATCGAACATGGTCCAAATATTGGCTGCGGTGGGATTGAGCGTCTGCACGGGCACAAAAGTGCTGGGGTCGGAAGGATTGCTCATGACGCCCACCTGCACCGACTGGCCGTAAAGCCAAAAGTTGAGCAGAAGGCTCCCCGGAGTGTCCTCGAAATGGGGCAGTGCCACCACCGTGGGGTTGGTAGACATGCTATAGATGGCCAGGCTGTTGTTGCCGCCGTGTTGTACGGAACTGTTGATATATGGGTAGTTCTCGCTATAGCGGTTGGTCACGTTCCAGCAGGGAACATTCATGGCCGTGGAGGCCGAAGAGCTTCCACCCGTGTAGGCCTCAAAGCCTTCGAAGAAAGGCAGGCTCTCGTGGGCAATGGCCACGCAGGCGGTTCTGAACTGACTTGTGAGGGGAATGTAGGCCCCGCCGTCGCTGCAATTGGCAGTCATGCTGACCGTGTAGAGGGTATTCGGAGTGAGGTTGGTGAGCGAAACCACCGTGTCATAAGCCTCCAGGCTGTCCACCAGCAGGGTGTCGTTGTAGAGCTTTACGGTGTAGCTGGCAGCCGTTCCCACCGTGTCGAAAATGAACAACTCGGCCTCGTCGGAGCCAATGTTGCGCATGGCAATGTAAGAAGGACGGGCGCAGGAAGGCGACTCGTAAACGGTGAAGTCGTCGACGCGGATATTATTGCTATTGCCGTAGTAGCGGAAGGCAATGCGTCCCGTTGCGTTGGTAGGCATGGGGGTCTCGAAATACTCCCAAGTATTAGTGGCGCTGGGTATTAGGGTGGACACCTCGGTAAAGGTGCTTGTGTCGGTGGCATCGGTCATGTAGCCCACGCCCAGATAGGCTGCGGCAGCGTCAGAAGTCATCCATAACCCTAACGAAAGGTTGGATACGGCCTCGCTAAAGGCCGGCAGGATGATGTAGGTGGGATAGTTGGTAGTGTGGCCGTAGATGCGCAGGGCGTTGCCCGTGGCCTCGCTGTCGTGGTTCCAAGAGCTCTGGAGGAATGTGTAGTTGCCGTAGTTGCCAATCACGTCCCAGCAAGGCAGGTTGGTCACCGAAGAGGTGGCATCGGAATAGGTGGTGCCGGTGTAGGAGTTGAAATTCTCGTTCCAAGGCAGGGCGGTGATGTAGCCGCAGGCTGTGCGGAACGAGGCGGTGGCAAAACTGGAGGTGTCGTTCGTGCCGCAGATGGCGCGCACCCGGGCGGTGTAGGCCGTATTGGGCGTCAGGTTGTCAAATACATAGACCGAGTCGTAAACAACGTCGACGAACGAACCGTTCAAATACACTGCCCAGCTGTACTCGCCGTTGCGCGAATTCCAGCTGAGGGTGGCGCTGTCAGGGGTTACGTTAGAGACCGTAAGGTGTGAAGGAGAGAGGCAGATGTTTCCGCCACTGGAGTAGGTGAAAGTGACCTTGGGCAGGAACTGCTGCGTGTAGGAGGGCGTGGAGCTGCCTATCGAGCCAGCGCCATTAACGTATGCCGAAGCAGGGTAGGAGAGGCTTTGGCCATAGAAGTAGCTGTAGGGACAGCCCGTGCCTGCGGCCGTGTTCATCACGCTGATTAGCAGATTGCCGCCGCTGTACATGTAGGGGTTGTCCAGCGTGATTTCCCAGCGTCCGCCAGTGACGGTGCAGGTGCCGGTCCAGGCGGTGTCGGTGCTGTCGGGCAGCTTCCAAGGGGTAGAAGAGGAGTAGGAGGTGTCGCTCACCTCGGCTATCCTCAGCACAAGGTTCGAGTTCCAGCTCTGGTCGCTGCTGGCGTAAAACGTCAGACCCGTGATGGTGGAGCCAGCCATATCGCCCAGCAGTCGGGACGGATAGACAAACTCGTTTCTGAACCGTGAGTCGTTGTAGTACCCGTAGAAAGGTATGTACGTGTTGGTCGTAGTGCCGTCGCATACCTGTAACGAGTCCTGAGCGCTCAGGGTCATTGGCAGTAGCATGGCCATGAGCAGTGCAGTTAGGATTACTTTTCTTTTCATTTAGTTGTTATTTAATTAGTTTGTTTTGTGTGTTTCTCTTAATGTGAGCTGTATTGTCTGCTATTATCATATGTATTAATTTATTCATTGTTTAGTGGAGACGCTCCTGTATGATGATGGCTTCAGTCCTGTTGTGTGTCTACTCCTCATTCCAATAAGGATAATAGAACAAATAACGTAGGAGTATGTATAAAAATTGCATCTATTTATAAAAAAATATCATGTTCACCTTTATCATCGTGCGTAACAACAACTGTTCTAGCCATATTGTATTGGC
>Ga0247611_10008030_pt1 | contig 13106 bp, 15 predicted proteins | sample 177DNAGHGhighgp2_FD_192422 | JGI IMG/M metagenome (GOLD analysis project Ga0247611, IMG submission 192422) | Sheep rumen microbial communities from Palmerston North, Manawatu-Wanganui, New Zealand - 1770 DNA GHGhigh gp2 | ecosystem: Host-associated > Mammals > Digestive system > Stomach > Rumen... | reverse complement strand
CTTTTGGTATTGTAGTAATGAAAATTACTGTAATTCCTGCTAATAATGCTAATGAAGATAAGTTGACACTTATTTCTAAAGCATTTGAGGGTAATCCTGCACTTTCTGATATTGTTTCTACGGAGCTATTTGATAAGCCAATTAGTTATGTTCTTTTCCGTAAAGAAGTTGTACAATATTTTAATGATGATTTGTCAGATGCACATGGTATTTGTTCGACACTTTATCAGGATTTGGCTAAAGAGGTATTTGGGGAAAGTGAGGGAATTTTCTTCTGTACAGAGGTAAGTCCTATGGACGAGGGGATTGTGGGAAAACCTCTTGGGGAATGGCCGTGAAAAATAAAAAAATAGCTTGACAATCTCCTTATTTTATGTTATAATATGAATATAGTTAAGGCACAGACAGCAAACATAGAAGAAAATACATAAAACAGCTTAATTTTCAAATCCGTGTCTTGGACATAATAATCACCTCTTGGATAGTAGGCTCATTCAGCAAAAATGTGGATCATGGAGTATGCAAAAATTCCTAGCTGTTCAATTCAGCATGTGAGTCTAGTCCCTTAAATAGACGCAATCAGCAAAAGTAAAAAGCTTAGTCTGTTAAACTAAATACTTAATTAAAGCGTCTAGTTCAATATGTTAATGACTGTATTGAGAACAAGCAGACATACAGTTCAAAATAAGTTAGTACTAATACTATATTCTGTGCTTGCTAGGGAATTAGTATTATGAACGCGAAATAATAGACCCTTTCAGCAATAATTACATTTCTAAATCTAATTAAAGACTGATTATCTTTTAAATGGGGTCTAGTAAAAAATCAATAGACACAAACAGCAAAAATATTTTAATGATAATGAAATGGGGTAGTTTATAGCTACAAATGTATTGTGTCTAGTAAATCTGCCCATAACATAATGGAGAATGTAAGAGTCTTCTAAACTCTAAATATAGGTTCAATTCCTATTGGGCAGTCCATATTATGGATCGTTAGCTCAGTGGTTAGAGCTATTAAATAATTAAATAGGAGAGGATGATGTATACCAGATAATGACATTTTAGTATGTCAAATCTGTGGTAGAAAAGTTCCTAGAAGTAGAAAGGCTGGTAATATTGGCAATGTATGTAATTCATGTAGACAGAAATATAGGCAATTAAAGATGAAACTAAAAGCAGTTAATTATCTTGGTGGCAAGTGTGCTGTATGTGGTTATGATAGTTGTATAGAAGCATTAGAATTTCATCATATTAATCCAGAAGAAAAAGAATTTGCTATTTCGGGTAAGTTTAATATCTCATGGGAAAAATTGAAATCTGAGCTAGATAAATGTCAGTTGCTTTGTGCAAATTGCCATAGAGAGTTACATAGTAGTGATCATCAACAAGTTTCTGTTGAAGAATATGAGAAGTGGATAGATACTATTTCTGAAGCAGAATCTATACGAAGACAAGAATTAAGGCATAAAGCCGAACAGGTTCGTTATCAAGCAAAATTAGCTTTAGATGCTGATTTTGCGTGTAGAAAAAATATTGTAGAGTCTTGTGGTATAGATTTTAGCCAATATGGTTGGGCAAAGAAGCTATCTAAGTTGTTTGGTTTATCATCTGCTTATACTGTTCGTTGGCTTAAAAAGTATATGCCATCATTTTATGCCAACAATTGTTACCGAGAAAAATCTTTAGATGATTTTGATGAACGGCTTATTTTAGATTTATATGCTAAGTATAGAAATGTGGCGTTAGTTGCCAAGTATGTAGGAATATCAGCTGGAAAAATTAGTTTATTTTTATCTTCTAGAGGAATAAATTTTAAGACAGTTCATTCTAAGCAGATTGACATGGTTGATAAGAATACAGATTGTATATTAATGACATTTAATTCTATTATGGAAGCAAGTGCCTATTGTGAGGATAATACTTTATCCTTTAGAACTAAGAATCCATCATTAAAGAATATTGCAAAGAAAATATCTTCTTGTGTTAATGGTAGGCAGAAAACTGCTTATGGATTTAAATGGCAAGAGCATATTGATGATAAAAATTGACGTTGTAGATTATACGGAAGTAGCTAAGTTGGTGGTAGCGGCGGTCTTATAAACCGTGTCATTATTAACGTCAGTTCAAGTCTGACCTTCCGTACCAGTTGTTTATTATCCTCAATATTTTTTGCGTTTAATATTGGGGTTAATAATAAATTGCTCCTCACACTCGCAGGTGTCACAAGGGGAGCATAGAGATACCTTTTGCATCTCGATAAATTAAGCAATAGGTGCTGGACTTGCAAAAAGTTCCAAAGCAAAATAGTCCTCTGTCGCACCGAGGGCTATTTTGTATTATTAAATATAGAGGTAAATAATTATGATAAGTGATATTTCGACTTTTGCAGATTGTGGAAGTAAAACTGTATCAGTAAGAGTTCCAGTAGAATTTCTTATAGAAATTCTTAGTTCGTTAGAAGATAGTGAATGTAAGCAAGAGTTATTAACTAAATTAGAGTTTTCAGCAAGAAGATGTAAAGTATTAGCTGAAGCTTTATCTAAATATGATTTTACAATTTAATATGGATATATCTAAAACCCGTCAAGGCATCTTCAATATAGAGGATGCCTTATTTAGTTTAATTTGACAAAACTTAAATTTTGTAGTATAATATAAGTATAGGTAGTTTAGATAACCTAGTTCTTTTCTTTCTCTTTTCTCTTTAGGGAACAGGTTGTCGAAACAGATAGCCTGTTTTCGTTTTTTTTAGGGGGAGGGGGAAATGGCAAATAAAAAGAAGCTTGAAAGGGAAGACACATTAGATATAATGTCAGATATATTAGATGGGTTAGATCTAACATCGAAAGAAGCTGATTTTGTATTGAGGTACTTACAGACATATAATGCAACGCAAGCAGCAATGCAAGTATATAAATATGATAAGTATAAAGCTGCGGTAATGGGTAATAGATTATTGCATAGACCGCATGTACAGTCGGCAATAAAGAAAATGAAGAAAATACAACGAAAAATATTTGATATCGACCCTAATGAGTATTTAGAATTTTTGCTAAAATCTGCAAGAGCAGATATAAGTGATTATTTAAAATTTAGTGAAGAAGAAGTTCCTGTATTAGATAAAGATGGGTCAATAATGAGAGATCCAGATACGGGTGAACCAATAACTAAATTAGTAAATAAAATGCATTTAGTAAATAGTGAAGAAGTAGATGCATCTTTAATTGTTTCAGTAAAACAAGGTAGAGATGGTATTTCTATAAATCTTCCAGATAAAATGCAAGCATGGGAAAAACTTCGTCAATACTTTGGTTGGGGAGAGAAACAGAATGAGAATGTTGACAATTCTGATTCAATCATTAAAGCAATTCAGGGTAAGACTGAGGAAGTTTGGGATGATGAAGATGAATATGAGGAGCTAGACAAAGCATTGAAAGATAATGGCCAATGAAAAGAAAATAAAGTTAAAGGGATTTGAATTTAAACCTTTTAGTAAAAAACAGTTAAAAGTATTAACATGGGCTATGGAAGGTTCTCCTACAGAAGATAAATATATGCTTGTAGCTGATGGAAGCATCAGAAGCGGCAAATCGATTATATGTTCATTAGCTTTTATATTATGGTCTATGGGCACATTTGATGGTATGAATTTTGCAATTACTGGCAAGAGTTCTGGTGCTGTTAGGAGGAATATCATAGCTTCATTAAAACAAATGTTATTAACATTAGGATATACTTTTGTAGACCATAGAGCTGATAATTATTTAGAAATAACTAAGGGAGAAGTAACTAATATATACTACATTTTTGGTGGTAAATCTTTGCCACTCCTTATAGAAATATAAGGTAATAAAAATCCGCAATATCGGTAAAGTCCTCTAATTTATTTAAATGTGGTGATTTAATTGAGAATAGATTATGAAGCAGAAGTAGGAAAAGTTTATGGTAGACTAACCTTTAAGAAGTTTTTGTATAGAGATGAAAAAGGAAGACCTATATGTAGGTTTACTTGCTCTTGCGATGGTCATGAATTAGACTTAAATTTTTATAGTGTTAGGCGTGGCAATACATCATCATGTGGTTGTTATAGGTCTGAATATGTTGCTAATAAAAATTTTAAACATGGGTTAAGACATTCTCCTTTATATTCTATTTGGGATATGATTATTCAACGATGTTATAATGAAAATAATAAAGATTATCATTATTATGGTGCTGTCGGCATAAAAATGTCAGAAGATTGGAGAAATAATTTTAAAAACTTCTATAATGATTTAATTGACTCTTATAATGAACATGTAGGGATATATGGTAAAAACAATACATCTATTGATAGAATAGATCCAGATGGTAATTACTGCAAGGAAAATTGTAAGTGGGCTACATGGGAAGAGCAAAATGACAGCAGACATAAAAGAAAATTTAAGGATAATACCGAGATAACTAATGACAGTAAAGAGTCATTAGCATCGTAACGCATAGCTATTGAAACTTACTTATATAAGAATATAATATAGCCAAGAGTGCGGATTACCTAAGTCTATATTAGATATGGTAAAAATATATGCTGAACTTATACGATGGTAAAGTATAAGAACTAAAGGACAAAAAGCCTTTAGGGTAACATGAAAACTAAAATAAATTTTAGTACACAGAAAGATGAAGCTTCTCAAGATCTCGTGCAAGGTCTGACTTTGGCAGGAGCCTTTCTCGATGAGGTGGTTCTTCAACCAGAGTCATTTTTTAACCAGGTTACAGCAAGAACTTCTATAGAGGGTGCAAAAGTATTTATGTGCTGTAACCCATCCAGTCCATATTCATGGTTTTACAAAAGTGTATTAACTAAATTAAAGGATAAAAACGGATCTTATGTTCATTTTATGATGGATGATAATCCATCACTTTCAGAAGAGGTAAAGGAAAGATATAAGACAATGTATTCAGGTGTATTTGCAAAACGCTATATTGAGGGTAAATGGTGTGTTGCTGAAGGATTGGTATATGATTCATTTACATCTGAAAATATTGTTGGTGAAGAAAATATACCATTTACTAAAATTAAGAAGTGGTGTGTAGCAGTTGACTATGGTACACTTAATGCTACTACATATCTATTGATAGGAAAAACAGTTGATAATAAAATTTATGTATGTAAGCAATATTATTTTAGTGGTAGATTAGAAGCTGCTGAAAATAATGATTATGATCCGCAAAAGACAGATCATGATTATGAAGAAGATATGCGTCAATTTATAGAAGAGAATAAAATATTGACTGGTTTAGGCTATAGGAATATAGAAATTATTATTGACCCAGCAGCTGCTAGTTTTAAGGCTGAGTTAAGGAGATATCATTTTAGGGTAAAGAATGCTAAAAATGATGTTTTAGATGGTATACGGGTAGTATCAACTTATTTTGGTAATAATAATTTATTTATTTCTAGAGAGTGTCAGTCACTTATTGATGAATTACATTCATATTCTTGGGATACAAAGAAAGCACAGGTAGGCATTGATGCTCCTATCAAAGTGAATGACCATGGATGTGATGCACTTCGTTATGGACTGATGTATTTAAAAGATAAACATAAAGTAGAAAATGTATCGCGTAATATTGGTTGGTAGTATTATGTACAGGAGGTGAGATAATAATCAATGTCAGTACATAATAATAATGAATTGGGTGTAAAAAGGACAATACTTTCAGCAGCAGGTGGAGTAGAGCATTATGAAAGAGTTGAGCGTTCATTTAATGAATTAACTCAGCAATTACTAATGGAAGCTAACTATACTGCTGGAAATATAAATAAATATAAATTACTAGATGACGCTTACAGGGGCAGTGGTGGTTTTGAAGATGGAACATATTTAGTACCATTTCCAGTAGAGAAAGGCGATAAATATGCCCGTAGACAGGACTTAGCGTATTACATAAATTTCATTAAACCCATAATTGACTCTCATGTAAATCCTATTTTTAAATCAGACCCAGTAAGAGATAATATGTCAGATACATTTAAGTTGTTTTTAAATAATGTAGACGGGAATAATACAACTCTTACAAGATTTATGAAAAAAGCTGCAATAAGAGCTAAATTACATGGTGTAGAATTTATTGTAATAGATGCTCCTAAAGTTGATCCTAATATAAGATTAACAAAAAAACAAGTTGTCGAAGAAAGATTATATCCATATTTATATTTAGTAAGTCCTAGTCAGGTTTCTAAATATGCAAGAGATAAATTTGGTAGGTTAATAAGTATAACTTATAATGTACAGAATGAAATTATTGACGAAAATGGTGAATCTAAATCAATAACAGAAACATGGACTTGGACAGATTCTGTATGTAAAAAACAGGTTGGGGATGATATAGAAACTGTAGAAAATACTATAGGTAAAATTCCAGTAATACCTTTATATGGAGTTTTAAATGCTACAGACGATTTGATTCCACAATCTGATTTGTATGGCATTGCTAAGAGTTCGTTTACACTATATAATCAATTAAGTTCTCTTTCCTGTATTAATAGAAATCAAGGATTTTCGATACTTTTGTATCCTATAGGTGATGAGGATGAGTACGAAGATCCAGAAAATGACCCAATAAGGGTAGGTGTGTCAGATACATTACTATATAGAAATGGGCAACAAGCCCCAGAATTTATTTCACCTAGTAAAAATCCTAGTGATATGATTATTCAAGAAATAAACTTAATTATTAAAGAGATATTTAGACAAGCTAATTTAACATTTATGAATCAGCAAAATATTTCTAATGTATCTGGTTTAGCAAAGAAATGGGACAATTTACAGTTGTTTAGAACTATTTTGGACTTAGCAGAAAACCTTCAAGCTACAGAGAGGCTTTTAGGTATTTTGTTTGGTAAATATATGAATGAAGATATGGATAATTACTATGTAACATATAATAAGGAATATGGTGTAGTAGATCCTTCAGAAATATTAGCAAATGCCTTGACTACTTTTGGATTTAATATTAGTGATGGTTTGAATTATGAATTAAAGAAGAAGGTAATTCGCGCTATGACTGATGATTTAGATTCAAGTGTAACACAAAGACTAATAGATGAATTAGACAGTTTACCAAATAAAGGAGCACAAGTAGATGTTACAGGAGTTACAGCAGTTCAGCCTACAAGTACTTAATGCTTATCCAAATGAGATAAGTTTATTGTTTGTATACTTGTTAATTTGACAAATTTTAAAAAGTATGTTATAATATAATTATAAACTTGACAAAGTTAAAATTTTGTGATATAATATAAATAGAAAGAAAATTTTGAGAAAAGAAAAGAGGAGAAAAGAAAATATGGAATTAGAAGAACTTACTAAAGCACTCGGTTTAGATACCGAAGAGACTAAAGACAAAGCTGTTATTTTGAAGAAAGAGTATAATGCTTTTCAGAAATCTATTCATGAACTTGAGGATAAAGAAAAAGCACTAAATGAAACTATTGAGGCAAATAAGCAGACTTTGGATCGGTTTAATATTCTAGTTAATGCTTTTGGTGTTGATGTAAACGCTAAAGATTTTGATGAAGGTATTGAACTTGCAAAAGAAAAGATTGTAAAAGATGCTGGTGGAGGTACTACCCCAGAAGAAATTAAAGAGCTTAAAAGAAATCTCACTAAAGCAAATAGGCAGGTAGAAGAACATAGTAAAACTATTGAAGATCTTACTACTCAGCTAAATGGTGAGAAGACTATGAGACTTAATACAGTAAAGAGAAATACTATTCGTAAATCTCTTGAAAGTGTACATGCAGTTGAGCCAGAAATGTTTGTAGATATGTTCTTTGGTAAGACCAAGGTAGAAGATGATGGTAAAACTTGTACAATTATGGGTGATGATGGTGTAGAACTTTCAGTAGCTGATTATATTGCAGATTGGGCAAAAGATCATCAGAATTTAATTGCTGCACAGCCAAAAGGTGGAGCAGGTAGTGCAGGTGGAAATGGTGGTAATCAGTCTAATGAGGTATCTCCATTTATGCAAGCATTACTTAATAGTAAAAAGCAAAATCAGTCTGGTGGAGATGGTAAATCACTGTCTGAACTGTTTGGTGCATAAATAGTAAAACTAATTCCTCTACATAATTTGTGGAGGAATTTATTCTTGTTTTTCGACAAGAAAATTGCGTGGAGTGGTGAGTACTTTACGTAAAATATACAGAAAATTTTAAATATTTTATTAAAGGAGGTCGTGTTTAACATGGCAATTGATTTCAAAATGAAGCCAGTTGAAGGGTTTGATAAGGAACTTTTACTTATTGGTGAAGGTTATCTTGCTCGTCCTGTAACCTTAGATAAAACTTCTCTGGCAGGTATTACCGCAGATGACAAAGGTAATTTTTACATTCCGCAAGGCTCTTATCTCTATGGTTCTAATGGTACTTCTCTTCTAGAAGATCCTAACCAGCTTGCAGTAGTTGTAGTTCCTACTGAAGCAAAAGCAACTGTAACTCTTGATAGTGGTCTTGTAATCACTGCAAAAGCTGAAGGTGCTGTAGCTATTCCTGTAGCAATGACAGTAGATACTACTGCACATAATGATGTATTTAGCTATAATGCATCTACAGGTATTACTATTAAACTAGGTACAGATAAGGCAGGTAATGTAAAGGATAATTTTGCACAGCTTGCTAAGAAGATTAATGAAGATCTTGTTCTTAATTCTCTTGTTGTAGCAACTGTTGTAGCTGGTAAAGAAGCTGATACTCCTGCTGCTGATACTGGTACTACTGCTTCAGGTGGTGCTACTACTGTAGCTAGTGATATTGATGGTATTCTTTATCATACTGTAAATGTAACTGATGGTGAGGCTACTGGTGCAATGATGATTCATGGTGTTGTTAATATTGATAATATGCCTAGCGCACCTGGTGCAGCTATCAAGGCTAAATTGCCACATATTCAGTTTGCTCGTAGAGACTAATTAGAGAAGGGGGAAAGAATATAATATGAAACTATTTGATCTTTTAACTCCTGCAAATATTACTGCTTATTGGGATGCTTATAATGACAGTCAGGAAACCTATATGGGTGATCGTCTGTTCCCAGTAAAGAAGATTGCAGGTATTGAACTTAATAAAATTGGTGGTCGTGCAGGTCTTCCTGTTGCACTGAAAGAATCTGCTTTTGACACTCAGGCAACCTACAGAGATCGTCTGAGCGTAGAAGTCCAGAAATCTAAAATGCCATTCTTCCGTGAAAGAATGAAGATTGATGAGGAAACTCGTCAGCAGATTATGGCTATTTCTAATGACGCTATTCTTGCTACTTATGTAGATAGAATTTTTGATGATGCAAATAATCTTATTCGTGGTGCTCGTGTAGCTCGTGAGCGTATGGCTATGGATCTTATTTCCACTGGTAAGATTGTTCTTAAAGGTAATGGTGTAAATCTTACTTATGATTATAATCTTAATAAGAAACAGAAAGTAAAAGCAAGTACTTCTTGGCATACAGTAGCTTCTTCTAAGCCACTTGAAGATATGCTTGAATGGGTAACTCAGTTTAATAAAGATTTCCATGTAAGACTTGGTTATGCTGTTATGACTTCTACCACATTTAATCATATTAAAGCAAGCGAATCTGTAGCAAGAGCACTTTATCCAACAGCTACTACGGTGTCTGGTCTGCTTGTATATCCACAGCAGGTTCGTGATTTGATTCGTGCATATGTTGGTGTAGAAGTACTTATTAATGATAATGTATATGCAACTGAAGTTGGTGGTGTAGGTGTTCCATTCTTCCCAGATGATGTTGTAACATTCCTGCCTTCTGGTGGTGTACTTGGTAATATGGTAATGGGTACTACTCCAGAAGAGGTTGACCTGCTTTCTAACAGCAAGTTTGCTTCTAATACTCGTATCGTTGATACTGCTGTAGCTGTATATACTCGTACAATTGATCATCCTGTAAATGTTGAAACCATTGTATCTCAGATTGCTCTGCCATCTTTCGGTGCAGATGTAAATGGTGGTGCAGGTTCAATTCTTATTGCAGATGTAAAATGATGAATACACCACATATCAATCTTAAGATGTCTCAATGGCTATCTAAGATAGATATTGTTAAAGATAAACTTGAGCCTCTGTTACATGAGGCTCTTGTTATATCTTGTAAAAGAATAAAAGAACACTTAAGAAAAGATCATCCAACATGGGAACATAGGACTTATGCTTTGTATAAAGCGATAGACTCTATGGTAACTAAAAAGTTACGTGCAATAGTATTTGTTGATGAAGATACTTTAGAATATTACTCTAATAATGGTTCATATATTTTAGATCCAAATGCAAAGTATAAAGAAGGTCAATATGTAGGAAGGAATAAACGATTTCCTAATAGGCCTTTCAGAAATTATGCTAATTACTTAATTGAAGGTACACAGGCACATGGGTCAAGACATGCTAAAGCAATGCGCTTTGTAGGCAAAGATGGCAGAATACATTTTGTAAAAAAGCCTCAGACTGTAAGGGGTATAAAGGGTGATCAGGGCTGGCTTGAAAGAGCTAGAAATAGTGTTAAGTATAAAAAAATAATTGCGGAGGTGCTAGATAGACATGGCATTAAACACGACTAATGTTCCTGCATATAGAGCGTATTATAATAAAGCCACGTTAACAGATGCACTCCTAAAAACATATGTGACAGAAGATTTAGTAAAAGAATCAAGTGAGTATGTTGAATCTTTAGCAAGAAATTATGGAGTTGCACCAGAAAGTATCTCAGATCCAACACCATATATAGTTAAAATGGTTGCTATATATTATTCATATATGAAAGCAGCGTGGTTAAGAACTGTATATAGTTTGGGTAAGGAAACTGATAAAGACTCTTTTAGGCTAAAGTGGGAAATGTATAAACAGTCATTAGATGAGCTTTTAGCACAATTAAATGCAAATTCTTTTACAAATGGAACATCAGCTAGAAAAAGAAAATTTCCTGCTGTTTTAGGTTTAGCGAGGAACTAGGTCATGTTACAAAAATTAATGTGGAGACAGATAGGAAAAAAGCTGGTGGATTTTATGCGTTCCTATAGATATTTAGATGGTTCAAGACTATTTGAATATTTAAAACATAGGGACGAATTACAGTTTAGGTTTGGAACAGGCAATACTGGTGAATATCCTGCAATTTGGGTAATCTTTAGCGAAGAAGATTCTGTAGAAAAACAGGATAAAATAATTGGAGGAAAAGTTCAATTTTGGATTGATATATACCTTCAAGGAGAAAATACACCAGATATACCAATAAGTGAATATTTGTATAATCAAAGCTATAAAGTTGAGAATGAACTATTAAAAGTGCTACATGATGATTTTTCAAAGAAAATACAAAGAGAATTAGGTATTGGAGTAAAATTCGATATACTTGCTGTATTAAGCGATGGAGATGAAACAATGGCACTTGGAAACACTCAGCATAGAATAGTTATTGAGATTGAGTGGTATAAAAGTAAGTCTTGACAAATTGAAGATAATATGCTAAAATAATTCTTGAGGTGAATTATTTTGGGAAAATTTAAAGATTTGACAGGGCAGAGATTTGGTAGATTAGTTGTTCAGTATAGAAATGAAGAGACTAAGAAGTGGCATTGTTTATGTGATTGTGGAAATGAGACTGAGGTGGCTGCTGGTCATTTGAATGCTGGCAGTGTTTCTTCATGTGGTTGCAGTAAGATACCTACCGATTTAGTTGGTAAGAGGTTTGGTAGGTTAACTGTGCAATACTATGATATAAAGAAAAAGAAGTGGTATTGTATTTGTGACTGTGGAGGAGAAAAATATACTGATCATGGTTCTTTGATTAGAGGATTAACTAGGTCTTGTGGTTGTTTACATAAAGAAACTATACATAATGCTAAATTCAAAGATGAAACTGGAAATAAATATAATATGCTAACTGTTATTTCACTAGATAGTATAAAGAAAGATAAAAATTGGCATGCGAGGACATATTGGTTATGTAGATGTGATTGTGGCAATGAAGTAGTTGTTTCTAAAGATCATTTAGGTAGAAATTTGTCATGTGGTTGTTTAGATATTTCTCATGCTGGTTCTACAAATGAAAATAAGTTAGTTGATTTTGTTTCATCTATTGTTGGTAAGGATAAAATTATATTGCATAGTAGAAAGGCAATTAATAATCAAGAGATTGATATTTATATTCCATCCTATAGATTAGGCATTGAGTATTGTGGTTCTGCCTTTCATGCTACAAATGGTTCTCCCTTTAAGAATAAAAATAAATATTATCATATGACAAAGTTCTTATTAGCTAAAAGTTATGATATACACTTAATTACTGTATTTGATGTAGATTTTGAGGCTGATGAGAATAGAATTTATGATATTATAAAGAATGTTATTGAAGGTAAAGAGCAAGCATATGATTTAACTTCAGATATTGTATATACTGATAATGATTATGATAGTGGTGAAAGTTTGAGAAAGTATGGCTATTTGCCAATTTCACAGACTGAACCAGACTCATTTATATATGGAAATAGGTTTTTAGTCTATCGTTGTGGTAGAACTAAATGGAAAAGATTAACGTGAGGTGACTAGTTAATGGCCAATCAGGCATTCAGTGAAGCATCTGATTTAATGGTCGGTGCTGGTGGAATGAAGTAATGTTCCTATGTATAGAAATATGCATAAATGCCGAAACATGTTTGAATTGCTGGAACGCTCTAAAGATATCATTACCTTAATAGGTTACGAAAGTATAAATAAAATGATATATGATATATGGTTAAATCCTAAGTATTATAGTAATGAGAAATCAGCATGTAATAAAAAACTTCAACGACTATCCGAAAGGAGTACACCTATGAGGTGGAAGTGAACAATATCTAAATTTAGATAAAGATATAGTCTATTCATATATGAGAGTATATGTTAAGTAAGATATTTCCGCAGATCAGATGACGAAAATCAGCTCCACTTTTTAGGAAACTGCACAGAGTTTAATTTAACTACTGATGTTACTACTGTAGAAAAATATAGTTCTATGAATAAGAAACGTGAACTAATGGCAGCAGTAACTACGCAGACCAAAGCAAGTGGATCTA
>Ga0247611_10008029_pt1 | contig 13108 bp, 17 predicted proteins | sample 177DNAGHGhighgp2_FD_192422 | JGI IMG/M metagenome (GOLD analysis project Ga0247611, IMG submission 192422) | Sheep rumen microbial communities from Palmerston North, Manawatu-Wanganui, New Zealand - 1770 DNA GHGhigh gp2 | ecosystem: Host-associated > Mammals > Digestive system > Stomach > Rumen... | reverse complement strand
GCTGCTTAATAGATTTTGCCACTTTCACTAAATGCCAAATCCAGCTCTATTAAGCTTCCAACTCTGGCACTTTGGCTGTGCGTGGGAACACATCCCCACTTGATCAACTCCCTAATCATCCCTTTGCCCCCACCTCCTCAAAGGGATGATCAATCCCCAGGACAAACAAAAAGACCTCTTGCGAGGTCTCATTATGTAATTAGGATGAATTTGATTAGAGAACAACAAACATTCTAAAGTCAACAAATCTTCTATTTAAGTCACCAGTAGCAACAGTGATTCTTGTGTCACTTGCATAAATACCTAATTTGTTTGGGGCTGGACTATATAAAAGAACATTCATATTACTCATTGTTCTAGCACCCTGTAAAGGAGCATATAGCACTTTTGAAGCAATATCATCAAAAGCATTATAAGGTTTGTCACAAGTTGTACCATCTTTTCGATAGATTTTCTTAGCGATTTCTTCTGGGATATCAATTAAGAAAATAGGTTTATTATTTGCAGTACTTATTGCACTTTCGCTTGAATTAGATAAAATAGCACTTAAAACAACATATAAAACTTTATTGATTACAATCACTTTACAATAAGGAGTGCTTGCGGTTATCCCATTAAGCCATTCGCTATTAATTTCAAGGACTCCGCTCTCCCAGTTATAGTTTAGTTGCTCTAGTGATTTGGGTTTTAAATCAACATTTTCAACAATCTTGATAATTTGATTCTCACTATACATTCTTCTCATATTTTAAACCTCCTATATGAGTAAAAGTTTGCTCCTCTTTTAAGTGGAGGAGCATGGAGACACTTGAATTAACTTATTAGGCTTGAGGTTTCTTATAGACCTTAACAAAGCAATTTCGAGAGATGTGCGCTGTGTTTTCAGTGTGATAGAAGTAGTTAAGGAAGTCGCCTTGACCATTCTCATTATTTCTTACAGCTCTATAAGAGTTGTGGAGTCTCATAATTCTTCTATCGACTAACATAGCATAGAAGTCAGCACTTGCATCGCCAAAGTCTGGGATAACCACTAATTCGGCTGGGATTGCTAATTCATCTCTATGGAATGCACCAGCAAGAGTCTTGACTTTTAATGGAGGCATAATGCCTTGCTTTAAGACAAGAACTAAACCAGCTTCTGGGTTGCCCCCTAAAGTATTGCCATTTAAGGAATGACCCTCGGAGAAGTCGCTTGCAACTTCAACATCTTTTAAGACTTGTTCAATGAAGTCTTCGCCAGTGCTTGCATCGACTGGAACAGCAACTTCTTCAACAAGTTTATATTCGATGAGATAGCCACCAGCGATTGCTGTTGTGCCTGTTAAACCAGAACCACTTGCGATAGGTTTGACAAGAACATAGACTTTGCTTGTTGCTGTGACTTTGAAGATTTCATTAACAGCATGAGCACCACTGATGGTTGTACCCTCGGTTGCTAATGTGACATCTGGGGTAGCTGGATTTTGAGATGCTTCGCATCTTGTAGCAAGAACACCTAAGCTTGTCTCTTAATTGCATAGCGAAGCATTGTTTCACTATCATATAAGGCTTTAGTCTTGCCAGCAATAATATCACTGAATTGAGCGATGTTATGAACAGCTCTTTCAATGTCATTATTTCTAATGGTTTGTGGGATTGTCTTTTTGCCTAATGTAAAGCTGAAAGACACTGGGCGATAAGTTGATTCATGTGGGGATAAAGTTGTTGCACCACTTGGATCAAAGTCTTCTGGCATGATTAAGTCTTGAGCCCATTCTTCAATGGTCTTGCCAAAGCTTAAATCTTCGCCATCGAATAAAGACAACTTATCGGCATAATTTTGCCAGTTGGTATAGATTTTGCCTAATGTATCTAATAAACCAACTGAATTATCTCTTGTTTGGCTATATGTGTCGACACCAATTTTGGCTTGAGCAACATAAAGAGCAACAAAGGATTTTAATAAGGCGATTGCCATTTTTGCCATAAATAAATTCCTCCTTATTTCTTTTCTTCATTTTTGGCTTTAAATTCAGCGAGGAATTGTTCCATAGATTGAGGAGATTTGCCCTCTTCCTCATCCGGAGGGATCTCGCTATTTCCCTCTTTGAGCACCATGTTCACAATCGTGTCTTTGTATTTTGCGTTTACTGACAGCACTTCATTGTGCTCTTTTTCGATTTCATCAATTTCCTTGATGATCTCATTATAAGCATCAATCTCCTCTTGGGTAGATTCTGGCTTAATACGAGCTTTTGCTCTAGCTCTTAAAGAGTCTAACTTTTCTTTAATTCCCATTTCTATTCTCCTTTATTTTTATCATCAAGAGTTTGCTTCACATCATCTAAACCATTTTTAATGATGTTAGCACCCTCTTCGACTTCTTCTTCAGTAATTTTACCATCTTGCTTTGCTTTCTTCCACCACTTAATGAATGGAATGACAATAGAGCAAGTGATAGTGATTAATAGACCTACTACCATGCAAATGATTGCTGTGATGTGTTCAACATTTTCTAGGTCTTGGGGAGTAAGTGTCACTCCCAGGATTGAGATTATATTTCCTAATCCACTAAATAATGACTTCTTCATAATTAATACTCCACTTGTAAATCATTTAAGAATAATTGATTGAATTCATTAGACCAATCAAGGATGATGCTTCTAAAACTTTCAGTGAGTGATTTAAGTCTTTCGATAACTGAACCACTATCGATTTTAGAAACATTCTTATTTTTGCCCATATTAGTGGCATAGTCTGGAGTGTTATAATCGACCTCGTCTTGTTCATTTTGAGGAGTGTCATTATAGCGAGAGAAACTCTCGGATATACTCTCAAGCATTTTAATTGGTTCTTCATAATTGTTCACATATGAGACCATAATTGGGATGTAGCGAGGTGCTGTAAGATTGATAACATTAATTAATTTATTGAATGCCATATCTTTAGCTTCTTCTAAATCCAAATTCTCATCATCGTATCCATAATAATCATGATGAACTTCAGCAATATAATCTTTACTATGTCTATCATAGACATTTCTAATAAGAGCATCAATAAACTTTTCAATGACATTTGATGGAATAATCGTGGAAGATGCTTTAAACCCCACTAAGTCTAATTTAAGACCTAATTCTTGAACAGCTTTTGAAAACCATTCATCAGTTGTATTTGCACTATTTGGCTGACTTGGATAATTAACATCTTCAATAGGATATTGGAGAGCTAATAAATCAATGACTTCCTGGAAAGAATAATATTTAGTTCTCTTCATCTTCATCATCCTCCTTATCATCGGAAGAATTATCTTCTTCCTCTTTAATTATATCATTCATATCGATAACTGGGACATAGATTTTGAAGCAATTATTGACTCTTTCAAAACCATTTTCAATTTCACTTTGGAATGAATAACTTTGTTGATTAATGTCTTCATTGTTAGCATTGACTTCATCGACCACTAAATGCTCTTTCTTTTCGCCTACACCGACATTATTGACCCCAAGCATAGTTAAGATGTCATTCTCACATTTTTGTCTATCTTGCTCTAATTTATCAACAATGTATGGTGCACCAGAGACAATGCCTTTGACATTGGTTGGATCATTGAATGGTGCGAATAAATAAGGATTATCATCATCCATTTGTTCTTGGAGGATTTTAGCATTATCTCTATCTTCTGGAGAGAATGTGAAAAGCCATGGTTGAGATTGAGATTTTCTTGCGCATCTCTTCTTCATTTCAATGTCTACAAGTTCATCAATCTTGGCTTCGATGCTAGAATAGACACTCTTATGGTTCTTTTGTGCATAGATGATAACAACATCTTTATCAATTTCTAATTCTTTTGTAGTAATGAATTTGACCCCTCTAACATTGATTAATCTAACATGAGTCATGAAGTCATAGATGTTATATCTTCTACTTGGAGCATAAGGAGTGAAGATCAACTGATTCGAACCCATATCAATGAATCCATTTTCCATAAGACCAGCAAGAACATCATTCGCTTCGCTAATTTTGGAGCAAGCAATAGAACCCTCACTCCAAAACTTTTTCATAATGTAGTGAACTTGTTGATAGTTAAGAGTAGGGAACACGAATTTGCTCATCCACTTGTTGAAGAACTTTTCAACATAGAAGAAGCGAATTTTCTTCCTTATATCCTTATTTGATTTTCTATCTAATTTGATAATTGTTTTTGGCATACCTTAATCCTCCTATAACAATTCAATTTCCCAGTTTTCATAGATTTGGTCAATATCCCATTTATTAGTTGTTCTATTAGTTTCATGGATATATGTGACACCAGCTTTGAAACAATTTTTGAGTTCAGCGATAATCTCTTCTGGGATATTTCTTCCCTCATCAATGAATGAGGCATCACATTCGAGATAGTCGAAGTTGACTCTTGTATTATGATTTGGAAGACCCATTCTCCCAGAATTATAACCAGCATAATAGAATAAATCTTTCAATAAATTCTTCATATTGTCATTTGGTTCATAAACGAGATATTTGAGTCTATTGTTGGAATATTCGCTCATTAAGTCGACATCATCACTACCACTAACCGAGGCTGTTTGATTTTGACTTTGAAGAACTTTTTGCTTTAATCCCTCTTCATTTTGGATCGTAGTGACAATGGTATTTTTGATGGAAGATGCCATCGAGATGAATGATGCCATCACACCAGCAATTTTAAGAGGCACACTTGGAGCAAGAAGACTCAATCCCACTGATGCCACTGATAAGCCAAGACCGACCCAGTTAGAAGCATTAGATAAGTTTTTGGCTTTTACATCATAGTTGAAGCCTGTTCTAATATAATTAATATAAGGAACATTATAGAGGACTTCTTCATTATTTCTTGCAACAGCCATCACTCCTGGATAGTTGCTATCAGCAAGTTTATAAGTAATATCTTTTGGCATGAATAAGAACTTTGAATTGATGGTTCTTGTCATTGTGAAGATAATTTCAAGTTTTCTATTTGCATCTTCATAATAGAAGTTCTCATCTAATTTTTCGAGCTCAAATGTGAATGTAAATGAGTCATAAATAAGTTTAGGTTGATAGAACTCACTATGAAGCATTTTAGATTCAAGTGCATCATCTTCAAGTCTTAATTTATTAATTGAAATATTTAATAATTGTGAAGTTGTGACATAGAATTTGGAATATGGATTAATTCCAAGAGTCTCTGGAAGAGTATGAGTGAGTTTAGTATGGAGATCATTTAATTTAAGACAATAAATGATTCCACCATTTTGATTTAATTTCACATAATCCCAATTAATGTCACTAGAAATATTTAAAACATTTGAGGTAGAAGAGAATCCATATGGAGAATATGGAAGTTTAATAAGCTTAATGTTTTTAGCATCAGTTTTATCTAAATCATTAATACTATTGATATAGGCTGGATTAGTGGAATTTGTGAGAGTCTCTAAACCTACTAACCACGAACCACCAGTGATCATGTCTCTAATTTGGTCAGCTCTACCAGTTGGCATTGTATTGCCATATCTTAAAGTGACTGGCATAGATGAGAATGTAATATATTTACAATTATATGTTCCCTCGCTTCTAGTTGTTGTGCCAGAACTCGATGTGATTCCACCATAAATGACTGAAATTGTCATTGTGTTATCACTATTTCTTTTGATAATGACATTTCTTTGGTCATTAGTGGAGACACTCGGAGATAAGACAACACCATTATCTAAAGTGATAGACACATTAGTGGATGCTGTATAACCTTTATCACCTAAGCCGATTGCATAGTAATATGATAATTGGAGAGATGTTGCATTAAGTCTTCCAGCTGAAATGATACCAGCATCAACTTGCACAGCATTTTCTGGAATTAAATAACAATCGACAGGATTAGTCAAAACATCACTTGGGTCAAGTTGATTTCGATATAATAAATACCAATTTTGATTAAGTGGAGAATTATCTTGAACTTCGATACCAACAGCGTTTTTGCAATTAAGCATTGGATTGATATTCTCATTAATATAGTCAATCTTTCGATATACATATAGACTTTTCACATCTTCGATGCTCTCGACTTCAAATTCGATTTCACTTGCTGGAGAATCTAAAGAAGTCATAAATACATTCGCTGCCCCAATAGTGTCTTCAAGAGACTGAATAGCATCATCTAAATCATAGGCATCATCTACTTCAACAATGCTATATGCTTGGTCTTGTTGTATACATTGGCAAGTGAAAAGAAGAGTGCCTCTATCATCAGTAATAGAACATTGTTCTCCATCCATATAATCACCTTGACCATGAATAAGATAATAATTAATCTTGATTCTTCTAGGAGTTCTATTGATAGTATAAACTCTTGGCTTATGTTCTCTTATAATGCGTGTGTTCTTCTTAAATCTATAATCTTGATTTTCAACAAGAGTATTGAGAACATCCATCACTAAATCAAATTGGATTGTATTTGTGCTTCTCCAGGTTGCTTTCTTGATATAGTAATAATTAGTTCTACTTCCATCATTAATTGATGCGTATTTATAACCAGTGATGGATAATGGTTGACTTTGACTTTGAGGCAAAGCCACTTTAATAGACATCTCTAATGCGTTCTTTTGATATTGAAAGTTATTAATAACAACACTATCTTTAGTGCTCAAATAAGATGCAATATTATCTATTTTGAATAATTTATTGGCTGTTAATTTCCAAGGATTAGAAGTTGTTGAGTAAAATAGTTTTAAAACACTCATAAATTCTTATAAACCTCCTCTAAATAATAGTATACATTAATGTCTTCAAAAGACACTAGTCTTTTTCTAAAGGCTTCTTTAAATCTTTGAAGCTTCATTCTTTCTTCAATCGATATTAGGATAGTTCTATCGACCATTTCTCCGATGTCGAAGCAATATGCACTTCTTCTAGCACTAACTTCATCGAGGAACTTGCAAAAGAATCTATCCTCTAAATTATCGATGTAATTATTCTGGAAGATGCCAACATATTTTCCTTGAACTTTAAACACAAAAGCAAGATAAAAGTTCTTGGGGAGAGATGCTAGTCTAATATTTCTATCATTGACAGCTGTGCCCTCTAAAGCATATTCATTATATTCTTCATCAAATTGATAGAATGGATTTCTCTCTAATATCCATTTCTTTAAAAGTGGATGGAGAACTCCCCATTCAATCGCATATGTATGTCCAACATAAATATGATGATCTAATTTATAAGAACCATCCTCTTGTTCTATATATCTATCTTTGCGAAGTTCAGCAACATCTACTCCGAGACCAACAAACATTGGATTGAATAATGAGTAAGGGTTTGCACAAAAATACATCTTGAGCATTCCATTTCCTTGATATTCTCTACGATATGTTGTGTATAATTCCTTAATCTTAAAATATTCATTAGGAAGATATTTCTCTTGACTCTTTGGGTCGATGATATATTCATCCATGAAGATGCCTCCAATGTTTGGAAGTTTGGCAAGTTTAATTCTTCTTAATGAAATAGAAAGAGCAATAATCCTTATGAAAATCTTTCCTTTGATTTTAACATCCACGATACCATCTTTGAAGCTTCCTTTGGTATATTCTAAACTAACTGGAGTCGGAGACCACTTATTGATGATATTTTCAATGTCTTGAATCATTGCTTCTGATATTTCCACTACCTGGCGAACTAAATAAGCCCAAGGTCTAAAATCTTTGAGCCAATTAGAATAAATCTTTTCCCACCAAGTTGTGTCAGTTTTCCCAGGTTCACGAGGGGAGATGAAAATATTGATCGCTTTATTGAAACCATCAATCGCTCTCCATGACATATGGATGTTATCTCTTGGAATAATTGTCTTCATATATCCTTATTATATATTAATTTAAAATAAAAAGCACTCTCCCTGGGAAACCGAAAACCAAGGCTAAGTGCTGATTGGAAAGGAGTCATACATATGCTTGAAGACACGATGACAATATTATTTTACATAATAAAAATATTTTTGTAAATATGATTAAAAGTGCTTGACTAGTAATTGACTATTTGATATATTAAAGATGTCTCAAGTGGATAAAGGAGTCAAAATATGACAAAGCAAGAATACTTAAATTTCTTATCAAAGCAAATCGATGAATTAGATGCTTATCTAGAAAAAATCCCAGAGGATGATAGTATTGAAAAAGCTATCACACTAGGCAAAATTAATTCTTTCTTAATTGCTAAATTACACGCATTAGAAATTGAGGAGATAAAGTAATGAAAGTCCTAATAGCCTGTGAAGAATCTCAAGCTATATGCAAAGCCTTTAGAGAGTTAGGTATTGAGGCATACTCATGCGACCTCAAACCTTGCTCTGGTGGACACTCAGAATGGCATCTCCAAATGGATGTATTTGAGGCAATAGCTCTTAATAAGTGGACTCTTATGATTGCACATCCTCCATGCACTTTCTTATCAACAAGTGGCAATAGATGGATGAATGATAAAGTTCACTATCCAAATAGAGCCAAAGATAGAGAAGATGCAATTAACTTCTTTATGAGAATTGCATCATGTGACATCCCTCACATAGCGATAGAAAACCCAATCGGAGTCATGTCTTCTAAATGGAGAAAACCGAATCAAATTATTCAACCTTGGCAATTTGGAGACCAAGCACAAAAAACCACTTGTTTATGGTTGAAGAATCTTCCACTTCTTACTCCTACTGATATAGTGGAGCATGGAGAATTCCATATAACTAAAAGTGGCAAGAAACAACCTCAATGGTATTATGATGCTCTATGGTCTAAATCACAAGAGGGTAGAAGAACAATAAGAAGTAAAACATTCCCAGGAATAGCCAAAGCGATGGCAAGTCAGTGGGGAGAATATTTAAGGAGAATTTATGAAGATTAAAATAAGAAAACTAGTGGATGGAGATATCATCCTCGAAGAAGTAGAAGCCACTAAAGTCCAAGGATTCAAAGATTGTGCTCTAATGCATATCGAGAAGCGATGGATCGTCTATGATATTCCAACTGGATTATTAATTGTCTATGGACTCACTAGAAAACAATGTTTAGAAAACCTAGTTGATAATAGATGTGCGATGATAAGAGCAAGAGACACTGAACTCTATCAAAGAAGAATCAAAGAATTCGAGGAACTACAAAAACTATGATTAAAGTATTTCTCGGAGATGGAACTGAAAAAGAATTCCATACTCCATACAATGCTCTTCGCTTCATGTATATGATGAGAAATAATGGATTCTGGATTAGTGGTTGGCAATGCGATGACCCAGAAGACAATGAATGGCTCAATAAACGATTTAAGCAATAGGAGGTATTATGATTACAGCGACAATCGAAGAGAGAAAAGTGGTCAAGGGTATAACCACTTTAAAAAGAGAAATTCGAGTTTACACCTCAATGGACAAAGCTCGAAAAGAACTCAAACCTATCGCTCAAGAGATGGCTAGATGTGAGCGATTAAAAATTAAGCCAAAAATCCTTATCGATGGAGTCTCTTATGACACTGACTCGGAAAAAAGATTATTAAGAGAAATTGGTGCGTATAAGCACGAACCAACCATCGAAGAAGCCAAAGAAGATGGCGATTAATAAGGATAAAAATAAGTTGCTTCAAATCACTTTCCCAAAAGATGATGCTGAACAACTTCAATGCGTAGTTGATTCTTTCAATGAGGAGGGAATCAAATGCACAAAGAGTGACATTCTTCTCACAGCATTCCGAGGCTATGTGAAGTTAATAGTCGCTAATGGATTAAGCAACAAAGAACTAGAAGAACTAGAAAAGGAGAAAAAAGATGCTTAATAATTTCGTAGCCGTGGGTAGACTAGTTAAAGACCCAGAATTAAGAAAGGCAAACAATGACACATCAATTTGCAATATTGTGATTGCTATTGATAACTCATTAAAAGAAGCCGATGGAACAAGAGGAACATTATTCCTCGATGCAAGAACCTTTGGAGACAAAGCCGATAACATTGTTAAATATTGTCATAAAGGTTCAAAGGTTGCTGTTGGTGGAAGTCTCAATCAAAGAGAGTTCATTCGCCAAGATGGTAGCAAAGGCAAAGTCATTTATTTGGTCATTGATGATGTAGAATTCCTTGATCCAAAACCTCAAGAACCAAAGACCGAAGAACTTCCTAATGACCCACTCCCATGGGAGGGTAGTGCTGATGTTCAAGAACCAGCTAAGGAAGAAGCACAGCCAAAGTTTGACCCATATACGGGAAAACCTTTGAAACCAAAAGCAAAGAAATAATATAATATTACTGAAAGCGCACAAAGAAAATCTCACGAGTAGCCTCGACAATTAAGAGTGGATTCCAGCATTAGTAGTCTAACGACATTTGCGCCACCGAGGATAGGGGATGGAATCCCTACACTATTCACTGGGACTTTGTGCCCTTTCTTTCAAAGGAGGTCACTATGAAAAATAAGACAATGATGCAAATAGTCCAAGAGCTTATGGCTGGAGGACACCAGGTAGACTTCTACATAAGAAAAGATGGTGGCATCTTAATTAGAAGTATCGATGGAGAAAGATTCTCTGGAGCAAAAGGAAATGCTAGAGCAAGAGAAATGGTTGGTCAAGAGATTTCAGTTGCTAGAGCCAAGCAATTAAAGTATGCTTTAAAACAAAGAAAACAATCCAAAAAGAAACTTCCAGATGCTGTTGAAGAGGCTTATCAAAAAGCCAAGAAAAAATGGAATAAGGCTTTCCATAGCAAAAAGGGAAAACCACATCCAGCTGGTTATTTCCCTAAAAAGAAGATTAAATACATCTATGAAACAGAGGGCGAAGAAAAAGCAATGCAAAGAATCAAAGAAGCTGATAGATATGCTTCTGGCATCGCCTACTCTAAAAATGTCGAACATCTCGCTGGATATATTCTCGATGCTGGTAATAAATATGGTAGTCAAGAGTTGATTAAGCTTGCTGAAGATATTCTCGCTAATGCCTATGCAATTAGAGAGGAATGGATAGTTCCAGCTTATGAAAAACTTTATGACTTAAACCATGGAATTGATCCAAAACAAGTCGCCCTAGACACTCGAAGAATTCTTCGCTTATGATAGCAAGAATAAATCGAAGAAAATATGAAATATATGCAATGGATATAGAGACTCATAATGATGAAGAGACCAGGGCTAAAAGAGAAACATCTATGTGGCTCGGTTGCTTCATCAATGAGGACTCAAAAGAAGATGATGAGAATAGTTATTTTTACACAATCGATGAATTCCTAGACCGATGTGAGAAAATGACCATTAAGAAGAGAAAATCATCAAGCGAGAACCGACCAATCAAAAATATTGCTGTTTACATTTACAATCTATCATTTGAGTGGTCATTCATTCTCCCAATTCTCCTCAAAAGAGGATTTGTCTTCAATGGAGACATGGATTATAATAGCGAATATTGTTTTAATTCAATATCTACTAAATCGGTCTCTAGTGTATGGCAAGTCAAACTAAAATTTGGAAAGAAAAATGGAATAGTCCTTTTAAGAGACCTTGCCAAAATTTATGGAGGTGGACTTGGCAATGTTGCAAAGGCTTTCAAGCTTCCAACTCAAAAAGGGGAAATTGATTATACACTCAATAGACTTCATGGACATATAATCACACAGGAAGAAAAAATCTATTGCTTCAAAGATACCAGAATCATTATCGATATCTTACTTGAAGAAATAAAAAGAGGCGACAAAGATTTCTTTAAGGCTATATCTATGGCATCATATTCGATGCTTAAATTATTAAAAAAGGGATTTCCACAAGCTACAAAACCATATCGAAAATTTAGAGAACTTTATCCAGAACTAGGAGAGGAAGAAAACATCTTTGTGAGAAATGCTCTCGCTGGAGGGATATGCTATGCTACTAGCAAATATCAATTTGTAGAAGTGAATCAGCCAATTCTTCACATCGATGGACATCAAATGCACCCTAGTCAAATTTATTTGAAGCCACATCCCTATGGATTTGGAGAATATTTCAAAGGTGCACCGACTAAATTCTTTAAACATATCAATGTATGTCATGTTTATGTCTCATATGATGATGTAAAAATTCATTCAGTGATCAAACTCATTGGAAGAAGCCAAGCCGATATGATGGAGTTATATCTATTCGATTTTGAGATACCCACTATGAAAAAGTGTTATGTCAATCTTAAAATAGAATTCATTGATGGATATTGTTATAAATCTCGCTATCTTCCTTGGAGAGAGTTTGTTAAGGAGAACTATGATAAAAGACTCATAGCCAAGCAAGAGGGAGATGCTTATAACACTCTTCGCTATAAACTTCTCAATAATTCTGGTGCATATGGAAAGTTTGTTGAAAAACCTCATACCGAAGTCTTTGAGAACTATATCAATGAAGATGGTATAATCGACTCCAAAATAAGCGAAAAAACATTCAAAGACGAATTATCCATGTATAATGCCAAATATACCTATATACCCCTCGCAAGCATACCAGCATGGAGTAGAGTAGAACTTATTGAAACAGCTTTAAAGTTTGGATGGGAAAATATCCTCTATTTCGATACTGACAGCATCTTTTGTCTCTATAATGAACACACAAAGCACATTCTAGAGACACAAATTAATCTCAATGATGAACTAGGCGGATGGGCGATTGAAGAAATATGTCAAAGAGCTCAATTCACAGCACCAAAGAGATATAAATTAGAGGTTGAAGAGAATGGAGAGATAAAGACCACTATCAAAGCTGGAGGCATCAACTTTGACTTCTTCAAAGAACACACTCATGCCGAGGAATTAGAGTTCTATATGAAGCAATATGATCTCACTAAAAAAGAAGCTCTCAAAATGATTGACATTCCATTTGATGAAGTGAATATTGTCTCTAGTTCATGGCAAGTCCAGAGAGCATATAGAGTCAAAGGTGGCACAATAATTGAGTTTCAAACTAAGTCCATGGACATCCAAAAGAAGTATCTTGATATCTACAATAAAAACATCAATAATTAAAGAGATAAGAGTCTAAACCACTCTTTCTCCTTTTAGACCCTCAAGCATCTCGCTTCTGGGTCTTTTTGTTTGTCCTGGGGATTGATCATCCCTTTGAGGAGGTGGGGGCAAAG
>Ga0247611_10008028_pt1 | contig 13108 bp, 10 predicted proteins | sample 177DNAGHGhighgp2_FD_192422 | JGI IMG/M metagenome (GOLD analysis project Ga0247611, IMG submission 192422) | Sheep rumen microbial communities from Palmerston North, Manawatu-Wanganui, New Zealand - 1770 DNA GHGhigh gp2 | ecosystem: Host-associated > Mammals > Digestive system > Stomach > Rumen... | reverse complement strand
AACCATTTATTAGAGTAAAAAATGGTAGTATGTATGTTCATAAAAAACCACGTGGAAAATTCTATACAGCTATAGATGTAATGATTGAAGAAGCAATTAATGATATTCCAAATATGGATACAGATTACATTATGGTTACTCACTCTAAAGGTGATGAATATGCTCCATATATTATTGAAAAATTAAAAGAACATACTGATATTCCTATTATGGAAACATATGCAGGCTGTGTCATTTCTTCACACTGTGGTAAAGGAACAATAGGTATTCTATACATCTTAAAAGATAATTTTGAATAAAAGCCGTTCAATCGGCTTTTTTTTATGAAATTACAAATAGTATTGTGTTTAAACTACATTTGTAGTATTATAATAACTGGGGGGGATAAAAATTGAAACATTTAAAAAGAATTTTGGCAGTTTTTATCGTTTTTTTAACTGCCTTTTTGCTTGTTCCGAAGGGAAAAGCAGCAAATTCTAATGAACCATATGGAGATGAGTCAGAAGTGATTCCGTATAACGATGTAAACACTTTTGAATCATATACATATACAACAAAATATCTTGACAAGATAAATTATAAGCCGGTGGATAAATATCACAAAGATCCTGTTGAAGATATTGTTACAAATGTCATTCCAATTGATTTGTTTAGACAAAGAGGAACTCATATGCATATTGGATTAAAATACGGTTTCTTTGTACAAACACAAAGAGTTGATCCAGATTGCTATAAATTTGAAAACGCAGCATATGATTACAATTATTATGACAAGATTAACGTTTCTGAAGTTTTCTTGTTTAAAATTGAAAGAACACTTGATATGGAGAAGATGACTTTCAACACAAGAATTGAACCTACATTCTCAGGTGCATTTTCATATTGTTTCCATAACAATAGCAAAGATTATACAATTTTTCTAGATGATGTTGCTATCAATGCTGAAAATTTGTATATTAATAGTGCACATAACAACTTATCATTTATGAATAGTAATTACATGAACTATGGAGTGTTAGATAGAACACAATTTGTTGGTTATATCAAAGATAAGGACTTATTATGGAATGAAGTTTTTACCGATGCGTATTATGTGTGTGCAGATTTGCTAGGCGCTGTTGTTAATTATGTCACAAATTCTCAATTAGGAGCATCTCTTACTGAAGCTGTAAAGTTAATTGTAGACATTTTTGATTATTATGGTTGGGACATTGATGCGGCAATAGATGGAGTCAAAGATTTTATCGATGGAGATTTTGATGATGAATTTTTAGACATTATTATCAATCGTGTTCTGAATATGTTCTCAGGCGGAATTGCTGGATCAATGGACAAGCAATCATCTAAATATTTGATTAAGTATATTGTTGAAGTAATAAGATTCGCACTTAAGTATGATAAAAAAATAAGATTATCTAACATTGGAGATTATATTGAATATATTTCAAGCTGCTTTAAATTAGCCAAAACACAATACAATCTTGGCTATTCAATTTTTAAAGAAGCGTTCTCGTTTGATGAGAATTTTAGTGTGAAAAAGGCTGTAAGAAGTTTAAAAAAGAGTTGCGGATTATTTATACAAGCTGGCAAGGATGCAATTAATTGTTTAATTGATCTTATTCATCTTAAAAATAATGATCCGATTTATGCAAGAAAAAGGCTTAATAACAATGGATTTAGTGATTCGTCTTCTGATATATATCAATTAAGGTATCCAACAAATATTGATGATGAAACTAGTAATTATGTTGTAATTTCTAATGCTTTTGCAAAAACAAATGGATATAGTAAAAAGATTAATGAAACTATTACATCTGAATTAACAATCACTTTCAATGATGGAAAAAGTTTTGCTAATTGGCTATGTGGAGATAGTCGTGTAAAGGATTATTCAATTGGAGAAAGTAAATATACTATTTCTTCTACATTTAAAACAAAAGTATCAAATGAGACAAAAATTGATAATCATATAAATTACATTAATTCTCCAACAATAAATGATGAATCAGTTTCTAACGATATTGTTTTCTATACTGGGTTAGACAATAATTTTAAAGCATATTTCAGTGCTAATGAATCAGGAAATTATAGATTTGATATATATGCTGGTTATAAAAAAGTATTTAATTACTATATAACTAACACATATGGAAATAGAGTTACTGATAAACTAGCAAAAGGTAATACATATATTATCGTTATTGATACACTTACTATTGATGGATCCGTATCAAATATTTCGGATGAGAGATTACGTGAATATATAGATTTATGTTCTCCAGGTAATAAAGCCGTATCAATTGATATTTCTTTTGATCCAGTTTTAGACTTATCACAAAAATATGATTGTGGAAGTAGCACAGCTGAATATATTGTAACTTTGGATTGCAGTTATTATACTAAAATTCACAGCACATTAACTATTATTAATGCGTATTATTATCAAACATATCATTATTCGTCTTACTCATATACTAGACCTATTTCTGCAACAAGTATTTCCCAAGTTAATAACTACACTTGGAGAATTAAATTTGGTAGAAGTGATATATTTACAATTGATTATACATGCAATACGAATTGCAAACTATTAATTACAAAAGCATAAAAAAAAGCCAAGCAATTGGCTTTTTTTCTTTCTTTTATTTTAATAAATCTTTCTTTAATTTTTCTATTTCTTCATATTTCTTTTGTTCAAGAAGTAAAACTATCTTTTCAGATAAAGTCTTATAAATATTGGCTTTTAAAGCTAATTCCATAGCTAATTTTTTTAGTTCAACATCTTCGGTTTCTTTTTTAATCTTAGAAACACTCTTTTTAACAGAACCACTAATACTATTAGCTAATTCATCTTGAATTGATTTATAGTATGTATATACATCCTTGTATGGAGCAAAATCTATTATATTCATTATTTCATTTAATGTTAATACATTTTTTAATGAACAAATCTCAAGTAAATATGTTAATTGAACCTTTGAATATTTCTTGTTTACAGGTGCTGGTATAATATTACCTTTAACATAATTGTTTACCATAGAAGAAGTTATTAACTTGTCATCAACTTCAAATACTTTTAAATTTGTCTCTAAATAAGAAATAACTTGTTCCATGTAGAAATTCATTTGTGGTAATGCATCTACATTAGGTACGTTATAATTAGATAACTCTAGCAAGTATGATTGCACTCTTCTTTTTACAAACATGTTTAACACCTCTCCATAAAAGATTATATCAAAAAAGAATAATATTTTCAATATTATGATACATAGTTTTTAAAACTAGGTAAATAGCATCCTGTAGCGCCTTTTATATATTTATATAAATAATGATAAAATCGCTTTCATAATTGTATTGAATTAAAAGTAAAATGTTGGTATAATAAAGATGTATAGGCGATAATATAAAACAATATAGAAAAGGAGATATAAAAATGAAAGAAGTTATTTTAGCAGCAGTTGAATTCGTAAAAAATCTATATGCGGGAACTTATGATGGCAATAATTATTATCATGCTGAAAGAGTTTATTACATTGCATTAGAATTAGTAAAAACAGAAAAGGCAAACAACTTTTTAGTTGCACTTGCAGCTTTATTACACTCAGTTGATAATAGAGATGATAGATCAAGTAAAAAATGTCCAGTAGCTAGAAAATTCTTATCAGGACAAAAACTAGAATCAAAAATTGTTGAAAGTGTAATAGATATTATCTCTCAAGCAGATTTCAAATATAATAGAACTCATGCAAGATTAAAGAGCAAAGAAGCTGAAGTAGTTGCTGATGCTAACATGCTAGATTCAATTGGAGCAATTGGTGTTGCTAGATGCTTTGCTTGGGGTGGATACCACAAGATTGAAATGTATGATGGAACAATTTCTAGTCCTAACTCAATTAAATCATTCTATGATAAATTATTAGTTATTAAAGATTGTTTACATACAGATTCTGCAAAGAAATTAGCTGAAGATAAGATCAAATTCATGGATGATTTCTTACATCAATTCTATGCTGAATGGAATATTGGAAGAAAAAGATAAAAAATAAAAGCTTACAATCGTAAGCTTTTTTATTTTACTAATATTTTTTTAAGTCTAGCAAATCTTGGAAGACCATTTACTTTAGGCAATTCAGTTTCACCTTGAATTAGTGGTAAGACATAATCAATATATTCTTTTGTTACATTATTCTTATCATTGTTAATCCATTCAAGTGGAACCTTTTTTTCGTAATTTGCTACTAATTCAAGTGGTAATAATTCAATTTCACATTTATAATCACTTAATTTAGATCCTCTTTGACATTTAAATGAAACCATCATATCACTTGAACCATTAATAGCATTTTCTACAGCTGCTTTACCAGCCATAAATGCTTCATCATAATCTGTTTTAGATGCACAATGTGCAGCACATCTTTGAAGTAAAGATAATTCTATACCTCTAATTTTAGCTCCTGTTCTTGCTTTAATTTGAAGTGCTAAGAATTGAGCTAACCCACCCATTTGCATATGACCAAATTTATCTTTTTCTTTTTTGCTTGATGCATATTCAGAAATATATTTATCATTTTCATCTTTAATACCTTCTGATACAGCAACAACTACTTTTCCTTTTTTCTCATATACATCATTTACATCATCTATAAATTTTTCTAAATCAAATGGTACTTCAGGTAGATATATCAAATCACAACCAACGCCATTTAAATTTGATAGAGCAGCACTTGCGGCTAACCATCCTGCATTTCTTCCCATTATCTCAACGATTGATATATTACCATAGTCATAAACCCTAGTATCTAGCGATATTTCAGCAATAGAAGTAGCAATATATTTTGCTGCAGAAGCAAATCCGGGACAATGATCAGTACCATATAAATCGTTATCAATAGTTTTAGGAATTCCCATAACTCTACATTCATAACCATTTTTTAAACAGTATTTAGATATCTTATTACAAGTATCCATAGAATCATTTCCGCCGTTATAGAAGAAATATCTTACATTATATTTTTTAAATGTTTCTAATATTTTTTTATATTCCCAATCATCATCGCCAATTTCGGGTAATTTATGTCTACATGAACCTAGTGCAGATGCAGGAGTATATCTAAGTAATTCTAATTCATCCATATCTTCTAGATTTAAATCGAATAATTGGTCATTTAAAACACCAACGATTCCATTTGCAGCACCATATACTCTTGTAATTTCACTAGCTTCTAAGGCAGTTTTAATTGCTCCAAGAATTGATGCATTAATTACAGAAGATGGACCACCAGATTGTCCTATTATAGCAGAACCTATTAAAGTTTTACTCATATTAATCCCTCCTATAAACCATAATTATTATATCATAATAAACTTTTATTTCAATAAATAATGATTTAATAAATGAATATGCTTGAAAAATAATAAAAACACTTTCATAAAAATATGTGAAAAATATTTCATATACCTATTGACTTTATATTATTTTTAATGTAAAATTACATCGGAAAATGAAAATGTTAGTCAACGCTAACAAGAAAGGAAGTCAAAATGGAAGTCAAACTCAGTGATTTCAAAATTGGCGATGAAGGAATAATAAAAATCGTCAACGGAGAAGGAAAACTTAGACGTAGATTATTTGATATGGGAGTCACTCCAGGTGCACATATTAAATTAATCAAAAAGGCTCCGCTAGGAGACCCACTTGAAGTAAATATCAGAAACTATTTGCTTACCTTAAGAAAAAGTGAAGCCGCATTAGTAATAATGGAGGTGAAAAAATGATTAAAGTAGCATTAGCAGGTAACCCTAACTGTGGTAAAACAACATTGTTTAATGCTTTAACAGGAGCAACAGCACATGTTGGTAACTGGCCAGGTGTTACTGTAGATAAAAGAGAAGGTCTTTATAAAAAATTAGGTGACGATATTAAAATTGTCGATCTTCCTGGTATATATTCTTTAAGCCCATATACGCCAGAAGAAGTTATTTCTAGAAACTTTATTGTTGAAGAAAAGCCTGATTGTGTAATTAACATTGTTGATGCAACAAACTTAGAAAGAAACTTATATTTAACAACACAACTACTTGAAATGGATGTTCCAATCGTAGTTGCCTTAAATATGATGGATGTAATTGAAAAAAATGGAGACAAGCTTGATATAGAAAAGCTTAAAGAAGCTTTAGGCGTTCCAGTAGTTGCTATTTCAGCACTTAAAAAACAAGGACATCAAGAACTTATGCTTGAAGCTTTAAATGCTAAGAAAAGAGAACCTAAGACAGTTCTAGAAAATACCAAGTTAAAGCCATTAATCGATAAAATTGAAAATGAATTAAAACAAAACGAAGAAATCGATAATGTTTTATATCATTCAATAAAATTAATTGAAGAAGATGAAATTGAAATCAAAGATCATAAGCTTCAAGTCACAATGGTTGAAGAATTTAAAAAAGAAACAAACATTGATACAGAAGCTATGATAGCTGATGAAAGATATAAATATATTGAAAAGAATTATTCAGTATGCTTAACAAAAGCTAATGAAGGAAAAATCACAAAGAGTCAAAAAGCTGATAGAGTATTTACTCATAGAGTATTTGGATTTGTATTCTTTGCAATTATTCTATTTGCTATATTCCATTTAACATTTAGTGAAAACTTCCTATTCTTAGGTGGCTTAATAGATGATGAATGGGTAAGCTTTGAAGGAGTACCTATCTTAGAAGGAATTTTAGGAGAAGGAGCAATAAATTCTCCTGGTGTTATAATAACAAACCTATTTAATAACTGTGTAGAATGGTTATTCGGCATAATAGGTGGATGGTTCGAATCAGGTCCATCTTGGTTAAATTCATTTGTAAATGACGGTTTACTTGCTGGTTTAGCTTCAGTATTAAGCTTCTTACCATTAATCATGATATTATTCTTATTCATGAGTATACTAGAAGATACTGGTTATATGGCAAGAGTTGCCTTTATCTTTGATAAAATATTTAAGAAATTCGGTTTATCTGGTAGAGCATTAATGCCTATGATTATGGGCTTTGGTTGTTCTGTACCAGCAATGGCAAATACTAGAACACTTCAAAACCAAAACGAAAGAACTACAACTATAAGAGTTATTCCATTCTTTAGTTGTGGAGCTAAACTTCCAATTTTAACTGCTATTGCTGGTGCAATTGCTTTAAGATGGGGTGCAAATGCTGATTTAATTACATTTAGTATGTATCTACTTGGTATTACAGTTGCTATTATTGCTATTATATTAATGCGTGGTACTACAATGAAAGGTGAATCACAACCATTCATTATGGAATTACCAAATTATCATAAACCAAGCTTTGGAAGCACAATGCATTTATTATGGCATAAGCTATCTCATTTCTTGAAGAAAGCTTTCACTATAATTCTTGCAAGCCAAATCGTTGTTTGGTTCTTACTAAACTTCACATTCGATTGGCAATTCATTCCAGCACACGAAGGTGTACTTGATGTAGATTCTTCAATCTTAGCTGGATTTGGTCATTTATTACAACCAATATTCACACCACTTGGCTTTGGATCACAACTAGGAAAGAATGGTTGGGTATTCATAGTTGCTGCTATATCAGGTTTAATTGCCAAAGAAAATGTTATTTCAACATTTGGAACACTTGCTGCTTGCTTAGTTGGTGCTGCAATTGATGTAGAAGCAGATGGTGGAGTTGAAGCTGTAACACAAATGATGGCTTCAACAGGAATAACTGCTGCTGGCTTAATCGCATTCATAGTATTCAATATGACTACTATTCCATGCTTTGCTGCTGTAGCTACTGCTAAGGGTGAATCACCAGATAAAAGAACTTACCACTTCACATTATTATTCTGGGTTGTTGCATCAGTCTTAGCAGCTACAACAATCTATCTAATTGGTTCATGGTGGTGGACAACATTTATCATTATCGCAGTTATTGCACTTGCAATTGTCTTAATTAAGATAATTAATGGAAAGAATAAAGGCGATAAAAATTATAAGGATGGTGATCTATTTGAAGTTAGTGGAAATAATAATCATCATTGCTGCGATTAGTTTTGTAGTAATTGTCTTTACAAAAGCATTTATTAATCATCTTCATGGCAAATGTAATTGCGATGAATGTGATGGCAATTGTACTGGAAATTGTAAGAAATACACAAAAGAAGAACTTAAAAAACACTTAGAAGAAACATATCTCAAGTAATTGTAGACATAAATAATGGCCTAAGAAAAAGGACTGCATCCTCCACTTCACTTGCAGTCCTTTTTTATTAATTCAAAAGTTGTTTTTAAGAATAAATTATGGTATAATTATGGTATAATAAGGAGATGAATATAATGGATATACCAAAAGTAATACCAATTAATGAATTAAAAAACACATCTAAAGTTTCACAATTATGTAAAGAAAACGATGAACCAATTATTGTTACAAAAAATGGCTATAGTGATATGGTTATAATGAGTGTTAAATCATATGAAAAAAAACTTGAAGAAGCTAGAACAACAGCTATATTAAATGAATCTTTTAAGAGATTAGAAAAAAGCAATAAAAAAATTGATGGTGAAGAATTTTTTGAGACATTAAGGAAAAAATATGGAGAAAAAGAGTGATTAAACTTTTATTGTTTCACCATCAGCAGAAGAAAACATTGATAAAATAATTAGATATATTTCAATTGATTTAGAAAATAGGAAAGCGGCTAGTGCTTTGATTGAATCTTTCTATAAAAAGATACATGATATTATATCATTCCCATATTCCTATCCAATATTTAATAATGAATATTTAATACAAAAAGGAATTCGTAAAGCTAAAATTAAAAATTTTAATATTTTTTATGTTATTAATGAAGAGGAAAAAGAGATAATTATTATGGAAATCATACATAATAAAGAAATAAAATAGTGCCTAAGACACTATTTTTTTATTATATCTACTATATGACTTCCTATACCAATTAACTCTTTTTTATTACTTACTTTATATACATAATCCATATATAATTTAAATGTTTCTTCATCCATCTTATTAATATCTTTTCTAAAATAATCCGTTAATAAATCTTGAGTGAATATATCTATTCTTTTGAAATTTAATTCTTTATTTAGATTATCTATATCTTCTAATCTGTAATATGCATATAATTCAGATTCTTTATTTTTAATATGAAAATCATTATCTATATCATTAATCTTTTCTTTAATGAATCCATCAATAAAACCATGCTTAATAATAGCATAATCATTCATGTAGTAACATACAAAAATGATACCATCTTTAGTTAATACTCTTTTTGCTTCATTTAGTGCTTTTATTTGATCATCTTTTTTAGTTAAATGATACATTGGTCCAAACATAATAATAAAATCAAATGAATTATCCTTAAACTTTGATAAATCAAGTGCATTACCTAAAAATGCCTTAATGGAAGGATTATTCATTGTTATATATTTTAAATTATGCTTAACTAATTCTACCGCAGTAACATCATATCCTAGGTTATTTAAGTATATAGAATATTTGCCAGTACCTGCCCCTAAATCAAGGATTTTAGGGTTATTATAGTTCTTTAAATATTCTAAAATATATTTGATAGATGTATTGAATTCAACGATTCCATGCCTTGATTTTAATCTTTTATCTTCATTAAATTTATTATAATATTCTTTTAATAATTCTTCATTCATATATGTTCACCAATAATATTATACTATTAATTTTTTTACTTTTTAATATAAATATATTAATAAATGTGATAAAATACTATTTATAGGAGTGATTATTATGAGAAAAATAAAATATTTATTTTTATCCTTATTTTTACTACCATTATTAGCAGGCTGTTCGTTTTTTGACAACTTAATTAATGGAGGAGAAAAAATAGAAATTAATTATATATACTCTGATAAAACAGTAACAAAAACATATAGCGATTATACTAAAGTTACTTTTGAAACATGTTCTACAAGTTTAGGATATGAGTTTAAAGGATGGTCATTTGAAGAAGATGGATCAATTATTTCCAAAAATGATTTAAAAGGAAAAACAAGTGTTAATTTATATCCAATTATAACTATTATCAATTACACAATAACTTATGATTTGGATGGTGGAACTAACGATTCTAATAATCCAAGCTTTTATACAGTAGAAGATGAATTAATTATAAATTCTCCAACAAAAGATGAATATGCATTTATTGGTTGGACAACTAATACAATAACAGAACCTGTTAGTGTTTATACAATAACAAAAGGTACTACAGGAAACATTACATTAACAGCTAATTATGTTCACGGAAAACTTAGTGCTATATTTAATTATCCAGGAATAGATGCTCAAACTGTTAATTATGGCGAAAAATGTATTAAACCAAGTGATCCATATAAACTTGGAGATCATTTCTTATGTTGGTGTAGTGATGATTCACTAGAAAATGAATTTGATTTTGATACGCCTATTACAAAATCAATTACATTATATCCTAAATTTGAAAACACAAGTTTTTATACTCTTACAATTGAAAATAGAGACTTAATTGATTCAAATTATGATAGTGGTAAATTACTTCCTGCTGGTGCTAGTATAAATTTAAAGACTAACTATAAGGTAGAAAATAATGCTTTCCTAGGATGGTATTTAAATGACGAATTTGTTTCAAATTATTATACTTATAGTTTAAAAATGCCTTCACAAAATACAAAAATTACCGCAATGTTTAAAGAAATTGATACCTATGAATATGAAATAGGAAGTAAACAAAACTTGTATTTAGATGTTTATATGGAAAGCGATGGAACACTTTATGGAAATGATATAGGGGATAATTATGGGCATATTTCTAATAAATTATTTATTTCATATTATGCCTTAGATAAGCTAAAACCTGGCCTTCATTCCTTTGTATACGAAAACAGAATAATAATAGATGTTTTCATCAAAGTAAAAGAACTTGCAGTAACAAATATACTTATTGATTATGATTTAAATTATCCTTATGCAACACTTACATTTAATGAAGTAGATGGATATAATTATAGCTATTCACTTGATAGTAGTGAATATGCTGAATGCCATAGTGGAATGGTTCTTGATATTAACAAAACTTCATCTCATACTATTGATATTAAATGTGAAGAAGGAACTCCAGAAAATTATGTAATTGAAGCTATTCCAGCAAAATATAATACATATTTAACAAAGACATTTACATATCAAGGAGAAACATTTGATCATTATATTGATAGTACATATGATTTAACAATGTTACTTGAATATTATATTTGTAGTTATTATCCATCAAATGGTGGCACACAATGTGAATTCAAATTTATATATCCAAATTGTTCAGATATTCCAAAAGAATGCGCAAAACATATTAAAGGTGAAATTAGTGCACCATATGGTTTACACTATAGTATTATGTCTAGTGGTAGTGAAGTAACTGTAACACTTTCTTCTAATGGAACATTTAATTCATTACAATCTTCACAAGAAAAGCATGATATGACTACCACACAATTCTTGCCTTCATATAGAAGTAGCGATTTTAACGATTTCTATATTGAAAAATGTAGTAAAACACAAACAGTTAGATCTTTATATGAATTAGAAAGTTTAAAATTTGGTATTAAGCCAATTATAAATGATGAAATTGCACAAACTGTTTATAATAAAGCAAAAGAAATTTTAAGAGAATATGTTGATGATTATATGAATGATTTTGAAAAGATAAAAGCTATCTATGATTATGTAGCATCATTTGTTACATATGATGATGCAGTTTTACCTATTTCAAATAGTTCTGATTATGCTTCATTTACTTCATATGGTGCTTTAATTAATGGTGTAGCAGTATGCGATGGTATATCTAGTGCCTTTAAATTATTATGTATAATTGAAGGAATTGAATGTATAGAAGTATCAGGTGCTGCAAGTGATGGAGGACATGCATGGAATAAGGTTATTCTTGGTGGAGTATGGTATGGAGTAGATGCTACATGGAGTAAAAATAATTTAGGCTCAAATCTATGTGTATGGCACAAATATTTCTTAATAAATGAAGTAGATTTATTAAATTTAGGTAGTAGACACTTTGAACAAGCTGAAATTAATAGTTTAGGAATAAGCGGAATTAATATTGTTAATACATCAAATAATTACTTAAATTATTATGATTTAATGAGTTATGGCAAATACGATTTAGTATGTAGCTCATTAACTGAATATAATAAGATGTTAACTTATTTTGCATCGAATGATATTTATTATGTTGAAATATATTTAGAGAATATAACAACAGATGATTTACCATCATCAATGTATTATTCTACATATCTAGGAGAAGATACAAGTAGAGTATATCTATTAAAAAAATAAAACGGCTAACAAAAGCCGTTTTTTAATAAAGGAGGTGGACTTATGATATGCATGTGTATAGATTTAAAAAGCTTTTATGCATCAGTTGAATGCGTATATAGAGGCTTAGATTCTTTAACTACAAAACTAGTTGTTGCAGATGAGTCTAGAGGTAATGGAACTATATGCCTTGCCGTAAGTCCTGCCTTAAAAGAATTAGGTGTAAAAAATAGATGTAGATTATTTGAAATACCTAAAAATATTGATTTTATAATTGCTAAACCGAGAATGAAAGCATATATGGAAAAAAGTGCAGAAATATATTCTATATATCTAAAGTACTTTTCTAAAGATGATATACATGTTTATTCAATTGATGAATGCTTTATTGATATTACTGATTATATTAAAATGTATAATTTAGAACCTATGGATTTAGCAAAAAAAGTAATAGATGATGTTTTTGAAACAACTGGAATATGCGCAACATGTGGTATAGGAACAAATCTATATTTAGCAAAAATAGCTATGGATATAACTGCAAAGCATAATAAAAGTCATATAGCATATTTAGATGAAGAACTATTTAAAGAAACATTATGGCATCATACTCCTATAACTGATTTTTGGAATATAAGCTATGGAACTGCAAATAGACTTGCTAAACATGGAATATTTGATATGTATGGAATAAGTGTATGTAATGAATATACATTATATAAAGAATTTGGTATAAACG
>Ga0247611_10008027_pt1 | contig 13109 bp, 10 predicted proteins | sample 177DNAGHGhighgp2_FD_192422 | JGI IMG/M metagenome (GOLD analysis project Ga0247611, IMG submission 192422) | Sheep rumen microbial communities from Palmerston North, Manawatu-Wanganui, New Zealand - 1770 DNA GHGhigh gp2 | ecosystem: Host-associated > Mammals > Digestive system > Stomach > Rumen... | reverse complement strand
GGAAGTGGTATGAGGTCATGTATGGCGAGCGTTACATGGACACCCCGCAGGCCAATCCCGATGGCTATGCCAAGACCAGCCTGATTCACAAGGCCAAGGACCTCAAGGGACGCTTGCAGATCATCATTGGCTTGAATGACCCGACCGTAGTGCCGCAACATGCCTACAGCTTCTTCAAAGCCTGTATCGCTGCCGGTACACAGCCCGACTTCTTTGTCTATCCCGGCCAGGGTCACAACATGCGTGGGCACCAGAGCGTTCACCTGCATGAGCGCATCACACGTTACTTTGACGACTACTTGAAGTAAGCTGTGATGGTAAACAAATAGCAATCAGGCTGGAGGCAGTAACGTCTCCAGCCTGATTGTTGATAGGGGGAATGCAGGAGATTATTCTTCCTTGGCGGGCGGGGTCTCCTTGGGACCCTCATGCTTGCGGACGATGCTGGCAAGATCCACCCCTACGGCGCTCTTGACGGTGTCATTGACCTGGGCAAGCACGATGGGCAGTGTGCCCGTGATGGTGCCTATGCCGGCTCCATTGTCACCGCCAGTGCTGTAGATGTTCACGCCCTGGATGGTGGCTACCTGCTCGGCAACATTGCGGGTGATCTCGGGCAGTTTCTCGATCACCATCTGGGCAACGGCGGCATCGTTATACTTCTTGAAGGCCTCGGCTTTCTTCTCCATGGCTTGGGCCTCGGCTTCACCTTTCTTCTGCACAGCGTAGGCTTCGGCCTCGCCACGGGCCTTGATACCTTCGGCCTCCTGCATCATGGCAAACTTCTGGGCTTCGGCCTTGGCGCGGATGGCTTCGGCTTCCTGCTCGGCCTCATATCGCTGTGCCTCGGCTTCGCGTTTGCGCTTCTCCAGGTCGGCCTCGGCGTTCTTCTGGATCTGGAACTTCTGGGCTTCGGCTTGTATCTGCTTGGAGTAGCGGTCAGCATCGGCCTGTTTGTTGACTTCGGCGAGCAGTTTGTTCTCGCGGATGCGGATCTGTTCATTGGTCAGGTCCTGCTCCTTCTTGGTGCGTGCAATCTGGGCTTCAACTTCCTTCTCGTTGAGCACCTTCTGCTGCTCCTGCTCCTGGATGCGATAGGCGGCATCGGCCTGGGCCTGGCGGGTGTCGGCTTCTTGTTTGAGGTCGGCGCGACGGATGGTGAGTTCGTTCTGGCGCTCGGCGATGGCTGTCTGTGATTCCACGGTGGCGTCATTGGCGAGTTTCTCGTTCTCGGCCTTGGCCTGGGCGATGTCTTTCTCGGCCTGAGCCTTGGTGATGGCGGCGTTCTTGCGGATGGTCCATGTGTTATCGGCACCCAGGTTCTCGATCAGTCCCAATTCGTCGGTAATGTTCTGCACATTGAAGGCGAGGATCGAGATGCCCAGTTTGGCCATGTCGGGAGCCGCCTTGTCCATGACTTGATTAGAGAAACCGTCGCGGTCCACGTTCAGCTCTTTCAGCCCTTGACTGCCGATGAGCTCGCGCAGGTTACCCTGCAACGTGTCTTGCAGCTGGCTCGAAATGGTGGCCGGATCCATGTTCAGAAAATTGCGGGCAGCAAGGCGCACACCGTCGGGGGTAGGGGTGACGGCAACCTTGGCAACGGCATCGACATTCACGTTGATAAAGTCGTTGGTGGGCACGCTGCGCTCGGTGCGGATGTCAACGGTCAGCTGGCCCAGGTACACCTTGTCAAGACGCTCAAATATAGGTATTTTCACTCCACCGGCACCAATCAGGATGCGCGGTTCACGCTTGATGCCCGAGATGACGTAGGCGGTGCTGGGCGGTGCCTTGACATAGCAAGTAAACAATACTACCAGTAACAGCAGGATAATGACGCCTGCAATAATTCCTATTTCTAAAGTTCCCATAATAATGATAATTTAATAAACCATGTTTAGATACTTTTCACTCTTTAGACGTGTTTAAACCAGATTTTACTACGCCATTTTTTGTTAAAATCTGCAAAAATCATGCCAAATCTTTTACAATAGTTTTCAAAACAAATCTTTTTCAGGTTGTTTGTCCCTTGCTAATTAATGCTGAGACTTAGAAAAAACTTGGTTTTCATTTTGATTTGCGTTAAAGTTGCATTAACTTTGTGGTTTGAAATTTAGAACGCCAAGATGGAACGATTTTTCAATACAGCCGGTCCAAATATCCCCGAGGACAATTACACGATAGACCCATTGAAGAGGTTTGATCTGGATGATGTATTGACACTCATCCGGCAGAAACGTTATTTTGTGCTTCATGCGCCTCGCCAGACGGGAAAGACATCATGTCTGTTAGCCCTGCGTGACTATCTGAATGAAAAAGGTGACTATATCTGCGTGTATGCCAATGTTGAGGGCGGGCAGGCAGCTCGCAATAGGGTGGAAAATGTTATTGCTTCAACATGTGATACGATAGCCGAGGAAACTCGTTCTATTGTGAAATCAGATTTGCCTGTACAAATTAGAACTGAGGTTCGTTCAATGGATTTCAGCAGCATGTTAACCTCTTATCTGGGGCGTTTATCTGAAGCGTTACCCAAACCGCTGGTTCTTTTCCTTGACGAGATTGATGCCCTGGTGGGTGACTCATTGGTGAGCGTGCTGCGGCAGATTCGAGCCGGCTATGCCAATCGTCCCAAGCTGTTCCCTTCCTCTGTCGTGCTGTGCGGTGTGCGAGACGTGCGTGACTACCGCATCGTGCAGTCTAATCAGGACATCATCACTGGAGGGTCTGCCTTCAATATTAAGGCCAAGTCTTTGCGCCTGGGTAATTTTTCACCCGATGAAGTCCATGAGCTATACATGCAGCACACCCGCGAGACTGGGCAGGTCTTTGATGAGGGATGCTTCCCGCTGGTGTGGGAAGCGACCGAGGGACAGCCCTGGTTGGTCAATGCACTGGGCAACGAAGTGACCTACGAGATGAAGGAGAACCGCGACCGTAGCGTGCGCATCACCCCCGAGATGATGTACCGCGCCCAAGAGCGCATCATCTACCGCCGCGACACCCACATCGACATCCTTATCGATAAATTGAAAGAACCTCGCGTGAAACGTGTCATCGAGCCGATACTTTCTAACAGCGATGAAGCTGTCGAGGGATTAATCCCAAGCGATGACATTCAATATGTAGTCGATATGGGTTTGATCAAGAGGGAACTTGGAAAGACCATCCGCATTTCTAACGGCATCTACCGCGAGATTATCCCTCGTGAACTCACTTGGAGCACCCAGGAAACGTTGTCGCAGCAGCCGCAGTGGTACATGAATGGCGACAACAGCATCAACATGGAGAAACTGCTGCTTGACTTCCAGCAGTTCTTCCGCCAGAATGCCGATTCGTGGATCGGCAAGTTTGACTATGCCGAGGCTGGACCGCAACTGCTCTTACAGGCGTTCCTGCAACGCATCGTCAACGGCGGCGGGTACATCGACCGCGAGTATGGCCTCGGTCGCCGTCGCACCGATCTGCTCATCCGCAAGCCGTTGACCGATGGCTACGGTGGTCCTGTGAAACGCATCGTACTGGAGTTGAAAATCTTGCGCGGCGATTTGGAGGCAACCATCGAGAAAGGCTTGCAACAGACCGCAGGCTATATGGATCTGGTCGGCACAGTAGATGAGGGTCACTTCATCCTGTTTGACCGCAAGGGCGACAAGACATGGGACGAGCGCATCTGGCACGAGGCTCGCCAGTACAAGGATCGCATCATCACCGTCTGGGGCATGTGACAAATGATATACAACACTGAAATGTCCCTGGACATGAATTTATCGTGAGATCGGTGAAGTTCTTGGCAGTCATCTAATTAGCCACCCTCATAGCGAATAAATTGAGTATCAACGACTTATTTTCATTGAACTCACGTTAATGTAAATTATCGCCGACCTTCGTGAGAAAAGTCGGCGATAACTATTGTTAGTGGCGATAAGTTTCGAGAAAACTGTTCCGCTGGTGACATTACTTCACTACCTTAACGGCACTGCTGCTGCCGTCGGTATAGGTGGTCACGACGATGGTCAGGCCGTTGGCCTCGCTCATCTCCTGGCCTGCCATATTGTAGTAGCGCACGCCAGCTACCTGCTTGCAGGTAACAGCTTCGTTGATGCCTGACGTTCCCGGTGTCTTGAACTCGACGGCAGCCAGTGGTCCCCATTCGCCCTTAGCGTTCTTGCCGATCGAGAATGCGATGTACCAGGTGTTGGGCTCGACATTCCATTGTGCTTCATCAACCCCATACTGGTCCCAATAGGGGTCGAAGGGGTTGTCCTGCTTGAGGTAGTTGAGCAAGTTCTCCATGCCCCATTCCTCAGACTCGTATGCCGATTCCAGGATGATGATGTCGCGGTGCAGGGCTACATTCTCGTTGGGGGTGTAGGTGACCCACTGGTAGTAACCATACTCCTCGTCGCCGCCAAATTCGCCAATCTGAATGGTTATCACAGCTTCGCCGTCACCACCCATGCTGGCCGTCGTCACGGGGATAATGATCATGTCGGCATCCACGCCGTCGGCATCCCAGCATTGCACGTAGATTTCATAATCCTTGCCAGGGCTTTGACCGTTCCAGGTGTGCTGATAGGCCTCGGTCTTGGTGATGCCCCAGGCCTTGATCATGTCACCCATGGTCTGGAATCCCATCCAGGGACCAAACATGGCGAACTGTTGTTCGGCCGTTCCTGCTTCAAACAGGCAGATGGCATAGCCCGCAGCATCAGCATCGGGCGTGAAAGTGATAGTGATGAAGTCTGTGCCCACTTCATCGACGGTGTAATCTACCGTGGCAGCCTGCAAGTTCATGCACACGCTCGCCATCAGGGCTACAAGTGTAAAGAGTAATTTTTTCTTCATAATATAGTCAGTTATTTAGTTAAACAATAAATAGTTGCATTCAACTTATTGATAGTGAAGCTATCAAGCGCCAGCGATGAAAAATGTATTTAGTTCTTGCAAAGATACTCAATTTTTCAGTATAAACAACAAGAAGAATAGTGTTTTTTCTTCTACCCTATCAAAAACAGTATATGTCCATACCTTGGTCTAACAAGTTTGGTGCTGGCGGTGATGAGGCTGTCAGGTCATCGTTGGCATTTTTGAACTTAATTTCAAATAAAGTTGTGAGTACCGATTGTGGTAGGGGTAAAGTGCTGTGATTAGAGCCATTATCTATATAATAGATAAATTGTTGATAAAAAAAGGGCGTGAATGACCCGGAAAATGGGGATTTTTTTCTATATTTGCACCCAATTATAGACATAAACCGATAAATTCCAAAACATAAGCATTATGAACAAACAAATCACATTGGAACAAGCCGTTGAAAAAGTACAGGACGGCATGACAATTATGTTTGGCGGATTCTTGGGCAACGGCAGTGCCACCCAGATTATTGACGCCATTGTTGAGAAGGGTGTTAAAGACCTCACTATCATTGCTAATGACACCGCATACGACGAGGTGGCTCACGGCAAGCTGGTCACCAACCATCAGGTGAAAAAGGCCATCGTTTCCCACACGGGTACCAACAAGCAGACCGCATTGCAGAAGAATGAGGGCACCCTCATCGTCGAGTATGTACCCCAGGGTACACTGGCCGAGCGCATCCGTGCGGCAGGTGCTGGTCTGGGCGGCGTGCTGACCCCCACTGGTCTGGGCACTATCATGGCCGACGGCAAGGAAATTGTCAAGGTCGATGGCAAGGACTACCTGCTGGAGAAGCCCCTGCGTGCCGATATCGCCTTCCTGCGTGCCAACATCGTTGACGAGTTTGGTAACATGGTATTCCTGGGCACCACCAACAACTTCAACCCGCTGATGGCCACCGCTGCCGACTATGTCGTCGTTGAGGCCGAGAAGCTCGTCCCCGTCGGTGAGATCGCTCCCGAGCACGTTCACGCATCTGGCATCTATGTAGATGGCATCTACGTCGAGAAATAACTTAAAACTAAGGACTGTAAACTAAGGACTAAGAATGGAATACAAAACAATGATCAGACTGCGCATGAGCGCAAAGGATGCCCACTACGGCGGCAACTTGGTTGATGGAGCACACATGGTACACTTGTTTGGTGACGTGGCTACCGAATTGTTGATTATGCGTGACGGCGACGAAGGCCTCTTCTGCGCCTACGATAATATCGAGTTCTTGGCACCGGTTTATGCCGGTGACTTCATTGAAGCCGAGGGATGGATCGACCGTGAGGGCAACACCTCGCGTCACATGATCTTTGAAGCCCGCAAGGTGGCTCAGGCCCGTCCTGACATCAGTGCATCGGCTGCCGACATCCTGGAAGAGCCCGTTGTGGTCTGCCGTGCATCAGGCACCTGTGTGACCCCCAAGGACTGCCAGCGCAAGAATCAATAAAATAAGAGACTTTAAATCCCTAAGGACTTTAGGAACCCTATCAACCCGATAACTCAAGACTAAATAATGGATAAACTGATTATCACTGCCGCTATCTGTGGCGCCGAGGTCACCAAGGAGCAGAACCCCAACGTGCCCTATACTGTAGAAGAAATCGTGCGCGAGGCCAAGTCGGCTGTTGATGCCGGCGCAGCAATCGTTCACCTGCACGTCCGCTGGGACGACGGCACCCCTACCCAGGACCGTGCCCGCTTCCAGGAGTGCGAGGAGGCTATCCTCAAGGTGTGCCCCAACGTCATCCTCATCCCGTCAACTGGCGGTGCAGTGGGCATGACCCCCGACGAGCGTCTGCAATCCACCGACACGACTCCGCTGCCCGAGATGGCAACGCTCGACTGTGGTACCTGCAACTTTGGCGACGAGATCTTTGACAACACGATGCCCACAATGCGCGCCTTCGGTAAGCGCATGATCGAGCGCGGCATCAAGCCCGAGTATGAGTGCTTCGAGATGGGTCATCTCGACACCATCCTCAACATGGCCCGCAAGGGTGAGGTCCCCGGCAATCCCATGCAGTTCAACTTTGTGCTGGGCGTGCCCGGTTGCACTCCCGCCACCGTAGCTAACCTGTGCTGGCTCGTGAACGGAATCCCCGCTGGCTCCACTTGGACCGTGACCGGCGTTGGCCGTCATGCCTTCCCGATGGCAGCCGCTGCTATCGCCATGGGCGGTAACGTGCGTGTGGGCTTTGAGGACAACCTCTATCTCTCAAAGGGCGTGCTTGCCAAGAGCAACGGCGAGCTCGTGGAGAAAGTGGTGCGTCTCGCCAAGGAACTGGGACGTCCCATCGCTACCAGCGACGAGGCCCGTGAAATCCTCGGTCTCCCCAAGCGCGGCTAATCACAGCCCACTCAGGACCTTAAAGACCTTAAAGACCTTAAAGACTTTAAGGACCCTAAAATCAACCAAAAAAACAAATAATTAACAATAATCGTTTAACACTTTAAAAACAACGAACAACAATGCAGAAACACGGAAACAGATTCGGTACGCACCGAGTAATCGAACCTAAGGGCATTCTCCCTCAGCCCGCCAACAAGCTGGATAACAACATGGACGAGATCTACGACAACGAGATCCTCATCGATGTACAGACCCTGAATATCGACTCAGCATCATTCACCGACATCCACAACTATGCTAAGCAGCAGGCCAAGGATCCCAACAACGAGGCCGAGGTGATGGAGGAGATCAAGAAGGAGATGCTCCTCAACGTCGAGCTGCAGGGCAAGCACCGCAACCGTCGCACCGGTTCTGGCGGTATGCTCCTGGGTAAGGTAGAGAAGATCGGTGATGCCCTCAAGGGCAAGATCGACTTGAAGGAAGGCGACCGCATCGCTACCCTCGTGTCGCTGTCACTGACCCCGCTGCGCATTGATGAGATCCTGGACATCCGCGCCGACGTGGACCAGGTGGACATCAAGGGTAAAGCTATCCTGTTCGAGAGCGGCATCTATGCCAAGATCCCCGATGACATGCCCGAGAAGCTCGCTCTGAGCGCACTCGACGTGGCTGGTGCTCCCGCCCAGACCGCCAAGCTCTGCCAGTATGGACAGAATGTAGTCATCCTGGGTGCCGGTGGCAAGAGTGGTATGCTGTGCTGCTACGAGGCCAAGAAGCGCGTGGGCGTTACCGGTAAGGTGATTGGTCTCGCCAACAGCCCCAAATCGACTCAGCGCATCAAGGACCTCGGCTTCTGTGACGTGGTAGAGAGCGTTGCTGGCATGACCCCCGTTGAGGTCTATGAGCTGGTTTACAAACTGACCGACGGCAAGATGGCCGACACTACCATCAACTGCGTGAACGTACCTGATTGCGAGATGACCGCCGTGCTGTGCACCAAGGATGATGGTATCGTTTACTTCTTCTCGATGGCCACCAGCTTCACCAAGGCTGCCCTGGGAGCCGAGGGTATCGGTGCCGACGTGAACATGATTATCGGTAATGGCTACACCAAGGGTCATGCCGACTTCACCTTGCAGGAGCTGCGCGAGTGCCCCGAGCTGCGCAAGATCTTTGAGGAACTCTACGCTTAATCAAGAATCAGTTGCCCTGGGGCACTCACGAGGTGCCCCAGTAGCATAACTATTATTTATAATATGGTAGATATTTCAAGAAGAAAACAATTATTTCCTGACGTTACCGACGAGCAGTGGAATGACTGGAAATGGCAGGTCAAGAACCGCATCGAGACCCTGGAGGAACTCAAGAAATATGTGAACCTGAGTGCTGAGGAGGAAGAAGGCGTCAAGCAGACCCTCAAGACCCTGCGCATGGCCATCACGCCCTATTACTTGAGTCTCATCAATCCCGATGATCCTCACGATCCCATCCGTCGTCAGTGCATTCCCACCGGTGCCGAGACCCATCAGGCTGCTGCCGACTTGCTCGACCCCCTGCATGAGGATGAGGACTCACCCACGCCTGGTCTGACCCACCGTTATCCCGACCGCGTGCTGCTGCTCATCACCGACATGTGCTCGATGTACTGCCGTCACTGCACACGCCGCCGTTTTGCCGGCCAGACCGACAATGAGTGTGGACTGGACCGCATCGAGAAGGCGTTGGAATATATTCGCAACACCCCGACCGTGCGCGACGTCCTGCTTTCGGGTGGTGACGCCCTCATGGTGAGCGACAAGCGCTTGGAATACATCATCTCGGAGCTGAGAAAGATTCCTCATGTCGAGATCGTCCGTCTGGGTACCCGCACTCCCGTGGTTTGCCCGCAGCGCATCACGCCCGAGCTGTGCAACATGTTGAAGAAGTATCATCCCATCTGGATCAATACCCACTTCAACCACCCCAACGAGGTGACTCCCGAGTCGAGCCGTGCTTGCGAGATGCTGGCCGATGCCGGTATTCCCCTGGGCAACCAGAGCGTGCTGCTGCGCGGCGTGAACGACTGCGTCCACGTGATGAAGAAGCTCGTCCACGAGATCGTCAAGATCCGTGTACGTCCTTACTACATCTATCAGTGCGACCTGTCAATGGGTCTGGAGCACTTCCGCACCCCCGTCAGCAAGGGTATCGAGATTATCGAGGGCCTGCGCGGTCACACCAGCGGCTACTGCGTGCCCACCTTCGTGGTGGATGCTCCCGGTGGCGGCGGCAAGACGCCTGTTATGCCCCAGTATGTCATCTCCCAGGCTCCCGGCAGGGTGGTATTGCGCAACTTCGAGGGCGTGATCACTACCTATACCGAGCCTATCGACTACCACAGCGAGTGCAACTGCCCCGAGTGTCAGGCTGCACGTGCCAAGGAGCAGGTGGCTGCCGACAAGGCTGTCGATGGCGTCATCTCGCTGCTTGAGGGTGAGCGCATGAACATTGAGCCCAAGGCGTTGAAACGTCATGAGCGCAACGCGATCCGCAACAAGAAGTAATTGAGAATTAATCCGTTGGACTGAGGGCGTGTCATAATTTATTCACTTGTTTAATTTCTCCGTGCGAAGCACGGACCATATTGCGAGCATAACAAATTATGACACACCCCCAGCCGCCAGCGGAAATCATTGCGTTAACAGGGAGTGCCCTTCATCAATGACATATTGAGCTACGATAGCCTGTCTATCGTGGGACTGGAGAAGAATACGGGAAAGACCGAGTGCCTGAAGTATGTGCTCGACCGACTGCCCGTCCAGACCAAGCGCATCGCCGTCACCTCAATCGGCATTGATGGAGAGACTGTGGACCAGGTGACCCGCACCCAGAAGCCCGAAATCGTCCTTCGTGAGGGGATGTACTTCGGCACCAGCGAGGCTCATTACCGACAGCGGCGCTTGGTCTCGGAACTCATTGACGTGAGCGACGAGAGCACCTCACTGGGCAGGGTGGTGACAGCCAAGGCTCTCACGGGGGGCAAAATCCTCCTGTCGGGACCTTCATCAGCCAGCAGCCTCAGGCGATGGATGCACGATATGCGGGATCGCTTTGACATCGACCTGGTCATCATCGACGGTGCCTTGTCGCGAATGAGCTCGGCATCACCTGCCGTGAGCCAATCGATGATTCTGGCTACCGGTGCGGCCTATTCGGCCAACCTCAATACCCTGGTGAGCAAGACCGCCCATGTGGTGGACCTTATCAATCTGGAGTTGACCGAGGAAGATAACCTCAAGGCACTGATGCCCTTAGACAAGGGCTTGTGGTTTATCGACCAGGATGGCGAACTGCATTCATTAGATGCGATGACCTCCCTGTCCAAGGATATCCACTTCGAGGGAATGGACGGCTGCCAGACCCTGTATGTGGCAGGCGCCCTGGTTGACGGATTTCTTGAGAAAGTGAGGAAGAACAAGGACCTCAGGCAGGTAGAACTGGTGGTGAGAGATTTCACCAAAATCTTTGTCACCCCGCAGCAGTTCCGGCTGTTCATCAAAGCTGGCGGCAGAATCCGCGTCCTGCAGAAGAGCAAACTCATCGCTGTCACCGTCAATCCCACGTCGCCCAGTGGATATGTCCTCGACTCGGACACCCTGTGCGGCAAACTCTCGGAAGCCATTCAGCTTCCCGTATATGACCTGATAAAGAACAAACAAGAATTACATTGCAACTGAAGAATGTCATAGAATCGCCTTGCGGCATACGCTACATGCTCGACCAGCTGGAACTGCAGTCGGGCTTTGCGCGCCGTTGGCTACTTGACTCGACCATGATGACCAGTGGCGAGGACATTAACGCATCCTATGCCGTGTTGCATAGCTTCACCGACTTTGTCAATCGGGTGGAGCCACTCTTTGTCAATACCTTGAACCACAAGCTGTGCGGCTTGAAGGACATCCGCACAACCATCAAGAACCTCTACAACCATGCTGTGCTCGACGACATCGAGCTGTTTGAGGTCAAGCACCTCGCTATCCTGGCGACCGATGTGGCTCGGTTGCTGCATGAGCAAGGGATGGACGGCGTGGTGGAGATTCCCGCCCTCGACGAGGTCATCAGCATCCTCGACCCCGATGGGATGAAGATTGCCACATTTTATATATATGACTCCTATTGCACACAGCTCAAGGAACTGCGGGCACACATGCGCCAGCATCCCGAGCAGCAGGATGACCTGTTGCTGATGGCAAGCGAACTTGAGGACGGTGTGCGCAAGGACCTGAGCCAGCAGTTGCACCCCTTTGCAACGGCTATAGAAGAAGCACAGCTCGCCCTGGCACGCATTGACGTGAACCTGGCCAAGGCGATGCAGATCAAGCACATGGGGTTATCGTTCCCCATGTTGTCAAGCGATGGCACCACGTCCTATGAGGCGTTGTTCCATCCCCAGGTAAAAGAGGCACTTGCCCAGCGTGGACGGGAGTTCCAGCCTGTTGACATCGCATTTGGGCAGCAGCCCACGCTTATCACGGGTGCCAACATGGGTGGCAAGACCGTGGTGCTGAAGACGTTGACCCTGTGTCAGCTGCTCTTCCAGTTTGGATTCGGCATCCCGGCTGCAACAGCCCGAATTGCCGTGAAAGATGAGATATACTTCTGCATCGGCGACGAGCAATCGATGGAAAAAGGACTGTCATCGTTTGCTGCCGAGATGAAGAACATCGATGCCGTCATCAAGGCATCGCGCGAGGACAAGAAATTGCTGGCGTTGATCGATGAACCCGCCCGCACCACCAACCCCACCGAGGGCGCAGCACTGGTTACAGCGTTGCTCAGGGTGCTGGCAGGCAAGGACATGAGTCTGGTCATGACAACGCACTACGATATAGAGCCGGGTGGTGCTCGTTGCCTGAGGGTAAAGGGCTTTGAAAACGGCTCAATGAACTATCAGCTGGTCGAGGTGCAGGACGGTGAAGTGCCCCATGAGGCACTCAACATCGCCCAGAGCCTGGGCATCGACAGCGAGTGGATAACGACAGCGAGGTCTCTGATAGAGAACTCCATTCAGCACAAGTGACATCACACTATATACTATATACACTATGCAAAAGAGCAAGTTAGGATTAGATTTTGAAAAAGTTGAGTATGCCAGAGGTCTTGCCAAAGGCATTGCCGAGGACGTACAGTCCTTTGTGGAACAGTACACGACAGTTGCCGTTGAGCGCACCCTGTGCCGCTTGATGGGAATCGACGGTGTTGACGACAACGAGGTCCCCCTGCCTAATGTGGTCGTTGAGGCTCTGAAGGACAAGGGCGTCTTGAACGAGGGTGCCTTGTTTTTTATTGCCAATGCCATGATTCAGACAGGCCTTAACCCCCAGCAGATTGCCGAGAAGGTGTCGAAGGACGAACTGGACATCACTCAGGTGGTCACGCGTGATCCCAAGCAGATTGCCGATGCTCTGCAGCCCGTCATTGACGAGAGCATGACGCGCATCCGCAACCGTCGCGCCCGTCGTGAGCATTACCTTGAGACCATCGGTGAGGGTCCCAAGCCCTACCTCTATATCATTGTGGCAACGGGTAACATCTACGAGGATGTGGTGCAGGCTCAGGCTGGTGCTCGACAGGGTGCCGACGTCATTGCCGTGATCCGCACCACGGGTCAGAGTCTGCTGGACTATGTGCCCTATGGTGCGACGACCGAGGGCTTCGGCGGTACCTTTGCCACCCAAGAGAACTTCCGCATCATGCGCAAGGCGCTCGACGAGGTGGGCGAGGAACAGGGACGTTACATCCGCTTGTGTAACTACTGTTCAGGTCTGTGTATGCCCGAGATTGCTATCATGGGTGCCTTCGA
>Ga0247611_10008025_pt1 | contig 13111 bp, 12 predicted proteins | sample 177DNAGHGhighgp2_FD_192422 | JGI IMG/M metagenome (GOLD analysis project Ga0247611, IMG submission 192422) | Sheep rumen microbial communities from Palmerston North, Manawatu-Wanganui, New Zealand - 1770 DNA GHGhigh gp2 | ecosystem: Host-associated > Mammals > Digestive system > Stomach > Rumen... | reverse complement strand
AGTTTTCTTCTTCTTAATTCTTCTTTTAGCTGTTCTTCTCCTTGTTTTAGAAATTCGTTTTTATCTATTTTGTTGAAGTAGTTTTTGATTTTGTTTTTTGCTTGTGTTGTTTTTACTATATTTATCCATTCTCTACTAGGAGTACTTGTTTTGCTTGTATTTATTTTTACTATGTCGTTTGTTTTTAGTTCGTATGTTAGCGGTACTATACTGTTATTTACTAGTGCTCCTACCATTTTGTTTCCTATGTCTGTATGAACTTTATATGCAAAGTCTATTGGTGTTGCGCCTGCTGGTAGTTCTATTACGTTTCCATTTGGCGTGAATACGTATATTGTGTTTTCGAATTCTTGTTTTAATGATGTTATGAATTGTTCATCTGTTTCTTCTTGAAGTTCCATTATACTTTTAAAGAATTCTAGTTTTTGGTCCATTAGGTTTTTTTTAGATCCGTTTGTTCCTTCTTTATATGACCAGTGGGAGGCAATACCGTTTTCTGCTATTTGATCCATTTCGTATGTTCTAATTTGTATTTCGAATAGATATCCATTGTTTCCAAATACTGTTGTATGAAGTGACTGATATCCGTTGTTTTTTGGCATTGCGATATAGTCTTTAAATCTTTTTGGTTTTGGTGCATATTTTCCATGTATTATTCCTAGTACTTGGTAGCATTCTTCTTTTGTATTTACGAATATTCTTAGTGCATTTAAATCATATATATCGTTTAGGCTTTTTCCTTTGTCCATTTTTTTATAGATACTATATATTGATTTTGCTCTTCCTTTTATTTCGAATTTTATGTTGTTTTGTTCTAGTAGTTCTGATACGCTTTTTTGCATTTCTTTTACTATGTTATCTCTTTCTTGTTTTGTTTTATTTAGTGCTTCTACTATTCCAAAATATATTTCTGGTTTATAGTATCTAAGTGATAGGTCTTCTAGTTCTCCTTTTAATTTATACATTCCTAGTCTATGTGCGATTGGTACTAGTATATCTAGTGTTTCTTTTGCATTATATTTTTGTCTATGTGGTTGTAGTGCCCATAGTGTTCTTAGGTTATGTAGTCTATCTGCTAGTTTTAATATTATTACTCTTACGTCTTCTGTCATTCCTACTAGTATTTTTCTTTGTGTTGCGATTTCAGCGTCTTTATCTGCTCCTAAATCTAGTTTGTTTATTTTTGTTACTCCATCTACTAGTATTCTTACTGTGTGATTAAATTGTTTTTCTATTAAGTCTAGTGTCATATTTGTGTCTTCTATTGTATCGTGTAAGAGGGCGGCACATATTGTTTCATAGTCTGCTTTTATGTCTGTTAGTATATACGCTACGTTTAATGGATGTATTATATATGCTTCTCCACTTTTTCTAAATTGATTTTTATGAAGTGAGCTTGCTAGGTCGTATGCTTCTTTTATTTTTTTTAGTTGTTCTTCATTATTGTTATATTCTTTTATTTTTTCATATAGTTTTTCTTCTGTTAGATCTTCATTTACTTTTGTCATTATTCTTCACTTCCTATATCTTCTATTTTTATATTTATTATATCATTTATTATATCATATAGTGTTAGGTCTTTTGATTTTTTCCATTTTGTTTTTATTAGGTAGTTCCATATATCTTCTTCTTTTATATTATAGTTATTTTGTTTTAGTTCTTTTGTTTTTGTTTTTAGTGCTGGTGTTATTCTTTGTTTTAATTCTTCTAGTGTTTCAAATTCTATCATACAGTTCCTCCAATATATTTATTATAAAACATTTTTTATTATTTTTCTACCGTTTGCATATATTTTATCATAAGGTGATTCTTTTGAAAAATAAATTTATTAAGTCTACTTTTATTTTGATTATTGGTGGGTTTGTTACTAAGCTTATTGGTATGTTTATTCGTATTGTTATGGCTAGGCTTCTTGGTACTACTGGTATTGGAATTTATAGTTTAGTTACTCCTACTTTTATGCTTTTTATTTCTCTTGCTTCTTTGGGACTTCCTGTTAGTGTTTCTAAGCTTGTTAGCGAGGATACTCGTAATAATAAGAATTTGGTTTTTTTGTGTTTTCCTATTACTCTTTTTGTTAATGTCTTGATTATGGTTTTTTTGTTGTTTTTTAGTGGTTTTATTTCTAATAATTTGCTTCATGAGCCTCGTATTAAGTTAGGTATTACTTGTATTGGTTTTGTTTTACCTTTTATTTCTATTTCTAGTGTTTTAAGGGGTTATTTTTTTGGTAAACAAAAAATGGTTCCTCATGTTGTTAGTAATGTTTGTGAGGATTTGGTAAGGCTTGTTTTGATTATTATTGGTGTTCCATTTTTTTTAAAGAAGGACATTTCTTATGCGGTTGCGTATATTGTTTTAGTTAATATTTTCAGTGAGTTATGTAGTATTTTTGTTTTATTTTTCTTTTTACCTCGTAATTTTAAGATTAAACGTAGTGATTTAGCTTTTGATAGGAAGAATTTTTTTGATGTTTTGGGTATTGGTCTTCCTACTACTGGTAGTAGATTAATTGGAAATATTGGTTATTTTTTTGAACCTATTATTATGAGTTTTTTTCTTATTAAAAGTGGTTACTCTAATGATTTTATTGTGACTGAGTATGGTATTATTAATGGGTATGTTATGCCTTTGGTTTTGCTTCCGTCTTTTTTTACTTTAGCTATAAGTCAAGCTATTATTCCTGTTATTAGTTATAATTTTTCTCATGGTAATATTTCTTTTACTCGTAAGAAGATTCTACAAGGTGTTTTGTTTTCTTTGATTATTGGTATTCCTTGTACTTTGGTTTTTCTTTTTATTCCTAATGTTTTTCTTAAACTTATTTATAATACTGATTTAGGTATTAATTATATTCGTGTTATGTCTGTTGTGTGTTTACTTCATTATGTTCAGTCTCCTATCAGTAGCAGTTTACAAGCTATGGGTTATGCGAATGATTCTATGATGGGTACTTTATTTGGTATGGTTTTAAGGTGTATTGTTTTGGTTATTGGTTGTAGTATTCATATTGGTATGTGGGGTATTGTTCTTGCGACAAGTTTTAATATTGTTTTTGTTACTTTATATGATTATATCAGGGTTAGATATCATTTAAAAAGGAATAGCTAAATATCTATTCCATATCTTCTCATTTCTCTTTTTAGTATTTTTTTGTGTTCTTCTTCTAGTTCTATTAATGGTTCTCTTAGTGTTCCATTTATTAATTTCATTTCTTCCATTGCCTTTTTTATTGGTATTGGGTTTGTTTCTATAAAGAGTGTTTTTATAAGTTTTAACATTTTTATTTGTTCTATCCTTGATTTTTCTATGTTTCCTTTTAGATAGTTTTCTACTAATTCATGTGTTTCTTTTGGTAATATATTTGATATTACTGATATTACTCCTACCCCACCGAGTGAAAGTATTGGTATGGTTTCTTCGTCGTTTCCTGAGTATATATTTATTTTGTCTCCTAGTAAGCTTTTTATTTCTATTATATTATTAATGTTTCCTGATGCTTCTTTTATTCCTTTTATGTTATTTGTTTGTTCTACTAGTTCTTTTATGGTATTTGGTTCTATATTTAATCCTGTTCGTGATGGGACGTTATATAGTATTATTGGTATGTTTACTTGTTCTGATATTTTTTTATAATGATTTATTAGTCCTTTCTGTGTTGTTTTATTGTAGTATGGTGTCACTATTAATAGTCCATCTGCTCCTAATTTTTCTGCTTCTTTTGAATTATTTATAGCTGTTTTAGTACAGTTTGATCCTGTTCCTGCTATTACCGGTATTCTTCCATTTACGTGTTTTACACATTCTTTTATTAAATTCATGTGTTCTTTTTTTGTTAGTGTTGATGTTTCTCCTGTTGTTCCTGCTATTATTATTGCGTCTACATTATTTTCTATTTGGAAGTCTATTAGTTTTTTTAATGTTTCGTAGTCTATGCTTCCGTCTTTTTTAAAAGGGGTTATTAACGCAGTTCCTACTCCTTTAAATAAATCCATATAATCACCTATAGTATTTTATTGTTATTTTTTTTATTTGTGAAAAAAAGAAGCTAGTTTTCTGCTTCTATTAGTTTTTTGTATATTGGTCTTAATATTTTTTCTAATTTATATTCTAACATTTTAATATATGCTTTTCTTTGTATTTCACTAAATACAGGTATATCATTGTATGTTTTTGGGATTTCGTTTATTATTTGTTTTATTTTTTCTATGTTTATTTTAGGAATTAATCTTATTATTGCTTTATTACATTCGATATTTTTCATTGATTCTATATATTTTAATGGATTTATTATTTTTTCATTTTGTATAAATGTTGATACACAGCTATCGTAAGCCATTTGTTTGAATTTGAATTCATCTTCTAGTGTGTTTTTAAGTTTTTCGTCTGAAGATTTCCCGTAGAATGCTGCTCCGTTGTCATAAACGGGCGCTAATCTCAAGTTTGATGTTTCTTTATCTATTATTAATCCCCAGTTTCCTTCGTTTCTATCGTTGTTGCTTATTAGTGCATCTATTACAAACATATCCCAAAATCTAGTTTTTAATTCGGGTATTTTTTTGAAGTATTTATTGTTTTCCATAATCATTTCAATTTCTTCTATGTCATTATTTCGATCAAATTTTGATGAAGAACGTTCTTCTAGATATTTTTCTATTTTTTCGTCGTAGTTGTTTTTTATTGCATTGTAATCTAGTATCTCTTCTGTACTTTTTAGAAAGTCTTTACATGCTACTACGATTTTGTTATTTGAGTATCCTAAAATTGTTTCATGACAGTCTATTCCTATTGATTCATATATATGAGAACCTAAATATTCTGATAAGGGTGTTGTTGTATATGACATGCCTTTAACTTCCATACTTCTTGTAGATTTTGGATATTTTATGAACCATTTTTCGTTGTTAATTATTATTCCTTTTTTACTTCCACTATGACCTCCGTAAGTTATGTTGCTATCTTTACATTCATTTAAATTTTTTATTTCAATCATAAAGCCTCCCATATTTTTCTAATATTTTTTTGAATTCATATTCTGATATTACTCCACTTAATAAGTAGCTTTTTGCGTTCATTTCTAATTCATCGAATTTTAAATCATAAGAAAACCAATCTTCATTTTCATTTAGTTTTTCCAATTCTTTTATTTCTTCTTTTACTGATTTTGGAAAGTTAGTTATATCAAGTTCTATACTTTCATCAATCATTTTTGTTATTTTTTCTTCCATAAGTTTCTCCTGTTATTTCTTTTTTATTATATCATTTTGTCTTAGAATTAACAAGAAAAAGAAGCTAGTTTTCTGCTTCTTCTAACATGTTCGTTATAAATATTCCGTATCCTTTTGTTGGTGAATCTACTACTACGTGTGTTACTGCTCCTATTATTTTTTCATTTTGTATTATTGGTGAACCACTCATTCCTTGAATTATTCCTCCTGTTTTTTCAAGCAATTCTTTATCTATTATTTCAAATAAGATGTTTTTTGTTTTTTCTTTTGTGTCTGTTATTTTTAGTATATTTATTTTGTAGTCTTTTATTTCGTCTTCGTTTAGTACTGTTAGGATTTTTGCTTCTCCTTCTTTTATTTCGTGTGGAAGTGCGACTTTATAGAGTTTTTTTTCTGGTAGTTTTTCTTCGTATGTTCCAAATATTCCTTTATTGGTATTTTCTTTGATATTACCTATGATAGTTTCTTTAAATACTGCGTTTTTTTCTCCTGGATTTCCGTCTCTACTTGGTTCTATTCCTGTTACTTTTGTTTCATATAGTTTCCCATCTTTTACTTCTAGTATTTTTCCTGTTGTTTTTTCTAATACTTCGTGTCCTAATACTCCATAAATTTTTGTTTTTGGATCTATAAATGTTAGTGTGCCTATTCCTTTTATTTCGTCTTTTACGTATAATCCAGTTTTATAAACGTTGTTTTCGTCTTTTATTAGGTTTAACGTTGTATGGTCTTGTTTGTTGTCTCTAATAAAATCAATTTCTATTTTATCTTTTGATTCTGATATGATTTTTGTCATTTCTTCTATTGTATTTACTTTGTTTTTATTTATTGATGTTATTATATCTCCTACTTTTATTCCTGCATCGCTCGCTATGAATTTTCCATCAATTTCATAAAGACCAACTACCATAATGCCATCTGATTTTAGTTCAATTCCTACATTTTCTCCACCAGCTATTATATAGTCAGAATAAGCTAATATAGAAATGGGCATAATAAAGGATGTTAGAATGATTAGTATTGTTTTTTTAATCTTTTTAATCATTTTAAACAGCTCCTTTTGGCAAACTACATTATTATTATATACTTTTATATTTTTTATATTTGTGAAAAAAAATACCTTTTTAGGCATTTTCTTCAATTGAAAAATTTTCTAGGGATCCATTTTCGTTTAGTATTTTGTTTACTTTTTCTTCTACTTCATTTAGTTTTTTTTCACAAGTAGATACTAATTTCATTGCTTTTGTGTATTTTTCTATTGATGAATCAAGGTCAATTTCTCCATTCTCTAGTTCTTGAATTATTGTTTCTAATTCTTTTAGATTGTCTTCAAATTTAGTTTCTTTAGCCATTGTTATCCTCCTTTATGTTTTTTATATTTGTTTCTACTATTCCATCTTGTAGCTTAATTATTAATGGTTTGTTTTTATTTATATTTTTTATTGATGTTATTATTTTTTCATCTTGACTAGTTAATGAATATCCTCTTTTTAATACTCCAAGTGGATTTACTAGTTCTAGTTTTTCTATTAAGTTGTTTAGTAATACTCGTGATTCTTTATATAGTGTATCTGGATTATTTAATATATAGTTTGATTTAATTTTGTCTAGTCTAGTTTTATTATTATCTAATTTTTGTTTTAATATTCTATTTGCATTTTCTTTTAGTTCTTCAATTTTTAGTTTTTTGTTTTCATATATTATCATTGGATTTTTTAATACGAATGAATCTCTATATTTTTCTAATATTATTTTATGAATATTTATTTTTTTGCTTATATTTTCATTTAATCTGATTGATAATTGTTTTATATGATTTTTAATATCTATCATATTTGGTACTGCCATTTCTGCTGCTCCTGTTGGAGTTGGAGCTCTAAGGTCAGCAACAAAGTCGGCTATTGTAAAGTCTACTTCGTGTCCTACTGCGCTTATTATGGGTATACGTGAAGCAAATATTTCTCTTGCGACTATTTCTTCGTTAAATGGCCATAAGTCTTCTATAGAACCTCCGCCACGACCTAGTATTATTACGTCTAAGTCATAAGTATTTGCGATTTTTAATTTTTTTACTATATCTGCACTTGCAAATTCTCCTTGTACTAAACTTGGAAAAAGAATTGTTTCGCATATTGGAAATCTTCTTTTTATTGTTGATAATATATCTTTTATAGCTGCTCCTGTTGGAGCTGTTATTATTCCGATTTTTCTTGGTATTTTTGGAATTGGTTTTTTATATTTTTCATCAAATAATCCTTCTTTTGACAGTTTTTCTTTTAGTTTTTCGAAAGCAATATATAAATTTCCTACTCCGTCTTCTAACATTTCTGATACGTATATTTGGTAGTTTCCAGTTGATTCGTATACGCTTATTCTACCTACAACTAATACTTTTGTACCTTCCTGGGGTGTGAATGCAACGTTTTTTGCATCTCTTGCAAACATTATTGCGTTTATTTTACTTGTTTCATCTTTAATTGAAAAATACATGTGTCCTGTAGAATGCATTTTAAAGTTAGATATTTCTCCTTTTAAAAATACTGTTTTTAGATGTTCATCACTATCTATTTTATATTTTATATATCTAGTTAGTGCGCCAACTGTTAGGTATTTATCTTTATTCATTTTCTTCTTTATGTACTTTATCTAAAACAGCATTTATCATTTTTCTTACATCATCATCACTATATAGTTTTGATAGTTCTATTGCTTCATTTATTGCGACAATGTCTGGTGTTTCTGTATATATTAATTCATATATACCTATTCTTAGTATGGCTTGATCAGTATTTCCTAATCTATCTATTGTCCAATTATTTAAAAATTTATTGGCAAGTTTATCTATTTCATTTTTATATGTGATTACTCCGTATACTGTATCTTTTATAAATTCGTTATCTATTTCTGATACTTCTTTTATTACATCGTCTACATTATAGTCTATTTTTCCTTTTTGATAAACTGATATTTGATATAGAATTGTCATTATTTTTTTTCTTAATTCACTTCTGTTATTCATTTAAAATCACCATTAATATTTTATCATAATATAAAAAAAAGAAAAAGTATTATTTTTCTTTTTTAGGTTAATAAACAGGCTTTATTTCTTTTTAAATAGCTACAACACAATTTACACCTTTTTGCACCCACTTTTGGTTCGAAATTGCACCTTTTTGCACCCACTTTTATTTTTTGTCAAAAAAAGTACTTTTTTCAAGTACTATTTTTTCTTTATTTTTTCTTTTTGTTCTTCTTTTATTGGTTCTGTAATATTTATTTTTGTTTGTTTATTATTTATTTTATATAGTGCGGCAAGTGCATATACTAGTAGTTCGTGTTCTATTTTTTCTTTTATTTCAAGAGTATTATTATTAAGTTTTATATTGTTTTTTGATAAATGTTCTATTGAAAGTGTTATGTAATTATTTTTTTTATTAAATGTATATTCTACTAATCTTTTATCATAATTATTTATGTTTTTTAATTGTTCTTTTAATTCATTATTGTTTTTTTCTATATCTTTTGTGATTGTTTTTAGTATTTTTTCATATTTTTCTATTAGTTTTTTTCCTTCTATTTCTACTTCTTGTATATTTTTAAGTTCACATTTTTTATATAGTATGTCTATAGTTTCTTTCATTTGTTCTTTTTCAAAGTAAAGTTGTTTTAATTCTTTATTTTCTCTTGTTTGTTTACTTTGCTCTATTGCTTTTATTATTTTTTTGAATTTTATTTCGAGTATTTCTTTATTCTTTCTTTCTTGTTGTTTTTGTCTTATTTGTTTTAAAATTGGTAGTTTTGTTTTGGTTTTTGTTGTTTGTTTTAGTGATTCTATTTCTTTTTTTATGTTATTTTTTGTTTCTTCTATATTTGTTTTAAGAATATATAAATCGTCTGTTTTTTGTTTTAATTTTTTTGTTTTTTTTAGTTTTTCTAAATCTTTATATAGCTTTTCATCGTTTGTGACTAGTTTTAGCATGAATTCTATTTCTTCTTTATTAAGATTATATAGTCTTTTTAGTTTTCCTTGTTCATTTAGTTCTAGTTTTAATAATTGTTCTAATGCTTCATAGTTTTCTTCTTTTAAATTTTTTTTAATTTTATTTAAATATTCTTCCATATTATCCCTTCATATTTATCTCTTCTTGGAGTTTATATAATGTATTCATTGCGTCTAGTGGTGTTAGTTTCATTATGTCTAGTTCTTTTATTTTTTTTTCGATTTTTGATTCTGTTTCTATTAATTCATCGAGTGGTAGTGCTTCTTGTATTTTTATATCTCTTTTTATTTCTTTATTTTCGTATATTTTTAGTATTTCTCCTGCTCTTTTTATTAGTGGTTCTGGTAATTGTGCAAGTCGCGCTACGTGAATTCCATAGCTTTTGTCTATTGATCCTTCTTTAATTTTATGTAGGAATGTAATGTTTCCATTTTCTTCATGTGCACTTACATGTACGTTTTTAAGGTTTTTTAGGGTATTTTCTAGGTCTGTTAGTTCATGGTAGTGAGTTGAGAAGAATGTTTTGCATTTTATGTTATTATGAATATATTCTATTATTGATTGTGCGAGGGCCATTCCATCAAATGTTGCTGTTCCTCTTCCTAATTCGTCAAATAGTATTAGACTATTAGCTGTTGCGTTTGATATAGCATTATTTGCTTCCATCATTTCAACCATGAATGTTGATTCTCCACTTACCAGGTCATCTGATGCACCTATACGAGTGTATATTGCGTCAAATATTTTTAGTTTTGCTTCTGTTGCTGGGACAAAGCATCCAATCTGAGCCATTATTGTTATTATTGCCATTTGTCTCATGTATGTTGATTTACCTGCCATATTTGGTCCTGTTATTAAAAGTATATTTGTTTTTTTGTCTAGTATTATATCATTTGATACATATTCTTTGTTTTCTAGTACTTTTTCTACTACTGGATGTCTTCCTTCTATTATTCTTATTTCGTCATCTAGTATTGGCCTTATATAGTTATTTTCTTCTGATACTGTTGCGAATGATTGGAGTACATCTATTTCACTTATTGTTTTAGCTATTTCTTGTAATTTGTTTATATATGTCTTAACTTTATTTCTAATGTTTATAAATAATTCATATTCTAAATCTATTATTTTTTCCTCTGCATTTAGTATTAGATCTTCTTTTTCTTTTAAGACTGGGCTTATATATCTTTCACAGTTAGATAGTGTTTGTTTTCTGATATATCCATATTCTTCTTTTATTAGGTTTGTATTTCCCTTTGAAATTTCTATATAATATCCAAATACTTTGTTATATCCTACTTTTAAGTTTTTTATTCCTGTTTTTTCTTTTTCTTCTGTTTCGAATCTTGCGACAAAATCTTTTCCACCTTTTCTAAGTTGTTTTAATTCGTCTAAGTCTTTATTATATCCTTCTTTTATTAGATATCCTTCTTTTATGCTTATTGGTGGTTCTTCATAGATACTGTTTTCTAAAAGACTATATAAATCTTCAAGTGTGTCTATTGTTTTATCATATTTTATTTGTTTTAATATTTCTTTTATGTTTGGTAATACTTTTAATGATTTTTTTAGTTGAAGTAGGTCTCTTGCGTTTGCATTACCAAATGCTATTCTTCCTGATAGTCTTTCTAAATCGTATACTTCATATAGATTTTCTATTAGGTCATTTTTTAAAATGAATTCTTGTATTAATGTTTCTACTATATCATATCTTCTATTTATTTCTTTTTTATCTATTAATGGACTTTCTATGTAGTTTTTTAAAAGTCTTGATCCCATTGCTGTTTTTGTTTTATCTAGTAACCAAATTAGTGAGTAGTTTCTTTGTTTTAGTCTTAGTGTTTCTGTTAGTTCTAGATTTCGTTTTGTGTGTATATCCATTTTTAGATGTTTGTTATTATCTATTATTAGTGCTTTTTGTAAGTGTTCTAGATTTCTTTTTTGTGTTTTATTAATGTAAGTTAATAGGTGTTTTATTCCATTTATTTGTCTTGAATCTGTTATGTCTTTATATATATATTTGTATTCTTCTAGTTCTTCTATTTCATTTGTTATTGTAAGTGTTAGTTTATATTGATTTTTTAATAAGTTAATACTACTTATATCTAGTTCGTTTATAATTATTTCTTTTAGGCCTATACTTATTATGCTTTGCAATGCTTGTTCTTTTTTTTCTAATATTGTTGTATATATTTCTCCTGTTGATATATCACTATATGAAATTACATATGTTTCATTTATATTTAATAGCGAGCCTATGTAGTTATTTTCTTTTTCATTTAGAATTTCTGAGTCTAGTATTGTTCCACTACTTACTATGTTCACTAAATCTCTTTTTACCAATCCCTTTGCGGTTTTTGGGTCTTCCATTTGCTCACATATTCCTACTTTGTATCCTTTTTCTATTAATTTTTCTATGTAAATATTTGCTGCATGATGTGGAACTCCGCACATTGGTACCCTTTCTTCTAGTCCTGCTTGTTTTCCTGTTAATGTTAGTTCTAATTCACGGGATACTGTTATTGCGTCTTCAAAGAACATTTCATAGAAGTCTCCTAGCCTAAACATTATTATTACATCTTTGTTTTCTTGTTTTATTTCTACATATTGTCTCATCATTGGAGATAGTTTGTTTATGTCAATGTTATCTATTTGCATTTTTTTACCACCTATATAATTTTACCAAAAAAAACATTTTAAGTCATGTTTTATATTTATTTTGTTTTAGTTTTTGTTAATTGTTCTAGTGTTTCTAAGAATTTAGTGTTTATATTTTTTATGTCTTCGTATGAATCTATTTCATTTTTAATCTGTAATGCATAGCCTTTTAGAAATTTATATGCTTTTATTTCTATGGATCTTTTTCTTTGTGTATCAATTTTTTTATCGGAATATTTTTCTAATACTTTATCCCATGACATTCCAATTTCATTTAGCAGTTTTACTTGTTCGTCTGTTAATGGTTTAATGTTGTTTTCTATTACTTTTAATTTTGCTTTATATGCTCTTCTTTGATATGATAGCCATGTTCTTAATTGTTTTTGTTCTTTATTTTTATAGTCTACATTTAGAGTTCCGTGTGTTTTTTTATATTCTTTTGCTTTTTCATAATTTTCGTTCCATTTATTTTCTGCTTTTTTCATATTTTCTCCTTTTATAGTATTATATATTTTATATTTAAAATGTCAAGAAAAAAGATATAAGTTATTTGCTTATATCGATTTTTATTTTTTCTCTTTTATATTCTATATGTACTCTTTGAACTAATGCGAGTGAAAGTATTAGTGACATTGTAAATGATCCTCCATATGATAAGAATGGAAGTGGAACTCCAGTTAGAGGAAGCAATCCGAATAGTCCTCCTAGGTTTATTATTATGTGTGCGAATATGTATGATGCAACTCCTAATGTTATATATTTTCCTCTTAATGATGCTACTCTTGATGATAGGTTTAGTATTCTATATAGTATTACTGCATATGCTATTAGTATTAGTGAGCTTCTTATTAAGCCTTGTTCTTCTGCGATTATTGCAAATACCATGTCTGTATGTGGTTCTGGGATATATGAGTATTTTTGTTGACTTTTTCCTATTCCTAAGCCAAATAATCCTCCGTTATTTATGGCTATGTATGCGTTACATATTTGGTATCCTCCATCTAGATAGTTTTTACATGGATTTATGAAGTTAAATCTTGCAATTTGTTCTTCTGATAGAATATATCCTTTTTGATTTTTAATTACTATTAGACCACATGCTGCTACTATTATTAGGAACAGTATTGTTTTTGTTTTTTCTTTTTTTAGTATCGGACTTGATAGGAATAGTGTCATGAATATAAATACTAGTATCATCATTGTTCCTAAGTCTTTTTCTAAAAA
>Ga0247611_10008024_pt1 | contig 13113 bp, 14 predicted proteins | sample 177DNAGHGhighgp2_FD_192422 | JGI IMG/M metagenome (GOLD analysis project Ga0247611, IMG submission 192422) | Sheep rumen microbial communities from Palmerston North, Manawatu-Wanganui, New Zealand - 1770 DNA GHGhigh gp2 | ecosystem: Host-associated > Mammals > Digestive system > Stomach > Rumen... | reverse complement strand
ATGGCATTAGTCGTTACCTCCTTTTGCTTCTTTTTTAGCTGGAAGAACTTCACCTTTATAAATCCAAACTTTAACACCGATTTTACCATAAGTTGTATCTGCCTCATGGAATCCATAATCAATGTCTGCTCTCAATGTTTGAAGTGGTATAGTACCTTCTTTATAAAATTCAGTTCTAGCCATATCAGCTCCACCAAGTCTTCCTGAAACAGAAGTCTTGATTCCTAAAGCTCCAGCCTTCATTGCTTTTTGCATACATTGTTTCATAGCTCTTCTAAAAGAGATTCTTCTTTCTAGTTGGCTAGCTATATTCTCAGCTACCAATTGAGCATCTGTATCAATGTTCTTAACTTCAACTATATTTAAGTTTACTTCTTTTTTAATCATTTTCTCTAATTCTGCTTTTAATTCGTTAGAAATGTTTCCACCTTTACCGATAACTAGACCAGGTTTAGCTGTATAAACATTAACTTTTACAAATTTAGCAGTTCTTTCGATTTCTATTTTAGAAATTCCACTAATGAATAATTTCTTTTTTACATATTCACGAATTTTATGGTCTTCTACTAAGTAATCAGCAAAATTTTTATCATCAGCATACCACTTTGAATTCCAATCTCTGATAACGCCTAGTCTAATTCCATTTGGATGAACTTTTTGTCCCATCGTAAATATCCTCCTTCCTTAATTTTTCTCTCTTAATACTATTGTTATATGACTTGTTCTTTTTCTAATTCTAACAGCTGAACCCTTTGCAGCAGGTCTTATTCTCTTAAGAGTTGGTCCCTGATTTGCGTATATTTCAGCTACATACAAATTACTTCTATTCATAAAATGATTATTTTCAGCATTTGCAATTGCAGAATTTAATAGTTTTTCTAATATCTCAGCTGAAGCTTTTGGTGCAAACTTAACTATATTTTGAGCTTCTGCAACACTTTTTCCTCTCATTAAATCTGCTACAATTTTAACTTTTCTTGCTGAAATTCTAGCATAATTTAATGTTGCTCTTGCTTCTATAACTTGTGTTTTTTCTTCCACTGTTATTTCCTCCATTCTTTAAAATGATTTATATAATTTTATTTTTTAGTTGTCTTATCACCGCTGTGTCCCTTGAATGTTCTTGTAGGAGCGAATTCTCCTAATTTATGACCAATCATTTCTTCTGAAATATAAATAGGAACATGTTTTCTTCCATCATGAACTGCTATAGTATGTCCAACCATTTGTGGATATATAGTAGATGCTCTTGACCATGTCTTTAATACTTCTTTTTTACCTGTTTCATTCATAGCTTCAATTCTTTTCATAAGTTTTGGAGCTACATAAGGTACCTTTTTGCTTGATCTTGACATATTAGTTTATCTCCTTTCTTACTTTCTTCTCTTAACGATAAATTTATTTGAAGCTTTCTTCTTATCTCTTGTCTTATATCCAAGAGCTGGTTTACCCCAAGGTGTCATTGGTCCAGCATGTCCTACTGGAGCTCTACCTTCACCACCACCATGTGGGTGATCATTAGGGTTCATAACAGATCCTCTAACTGTAGGTCTAATACCCATATGTCTTTTTCTACCAGCTTTTCCAAGCTTAATATTTTCATGATCTGTGTTTCCAATTGTTCCAATTGTTGCTCTACATCTAATTGAAATAAGTCTCATTTCTCCTGATGGAAGTCTAACGTGTGCGTATGCACCCTCTTTAGCCATAAGTTGTGCTTCTTGTCCAGCACTTCTAACTAATTTTCCACCTTGTCCAGGATTTAATTCAACGTTATGAATTAAAGTACCAACTGGAATATTTGATATTGGCATAGCATTTCCAACTTTAATATCTACATTCTCTCCAGAAACAACTTTGTCTCCATCTGTTAATCCCAATGGAGCTAAAATGTAACTCTTTGTTCCATCTTCATATTGAATTAATGCAATATTACTGCTTCTATTTGGATCATATTCGATTCCAATAACTGTTGCTGTCATATTGTCTTTTTGTCTTTTAAAATCAATTATTCTATATTTTTGTCTATTTCCACCACCTTGATGTCTAACTGTAATTCTTCCATAAGAATTTCTACCAGCATTCTTTTTCTTCTTTGCAAGTAGAGATTTTTCTGGAGTTTTCTTTGTAACTTCTTCGAAAGTAGAAGTTGTCATATTTCTTCTTGATGGTGTATATGCTCTATAGTGTTTAATTCCCATTTTCTTTTTCCTGTCGGATTAATGAAAAACTTCGTCTTGCTGTGTCAAATTTCGGAAATTTTTATTCAACATACAAACGTATAGTTTCATAAAAATTTTCTCATTTTCCTTGCAATACTTGTTTTTGATTAATCCTCTTACCTTTCTTTTTTTATTTACGGATATTTTCCTGCTCCGTATGGCAGATACTATTTATTATCCGAGTTTTGTCTCGATAATTATAAACTTAATTTGTTTAATTCATTTCTTTGCTTTTTGCACCGTTTTGACAAAATTGGTTTTAGGCAAGGCATGCGAGGCTTAAATTTATGAGTCGTACGAGCTGTGCGTCGATTAAATTTGAGCCGATGCATAACGCTGCATAAAAGCAATTCTGTCGAAACATCACTTAAGCACCCATGAATTCGTCGATTGAAGTTTTGTATTTCTTAGAAACTTTAACTTCTTTTCCACCTTTACCAATATATTTAACATCTGATGGATCTGTGTCTATAGTAACTATAGCTTTTTTCCAATCTGGTGTTTTACCATATTGGTATCTAACTCTTTTTTCTTTTCCTTTCACTGTCATTGTATTAACCTTTAATACTTTAACTTCAAATAACTTTTCAACAGCATTTTTGATATCAACTTTTGTTGCATTCATTGCAACTTTGAAAGTGTACTTACCTTCAGCAGTTTCGCTACTTGATTTTTCTGTAATAACAGGAGCTAATATTATTTCTTCTGCTACCATTATGCATACACCTCCTCTAATTTCTTAATTGTATCTACTGTTAAAACAATTTTCTTAGCATTTAGTAAATCAAATACATTGATTGTACCTACTGAACTTGTTCCAACATTTTCAAGATTTCTAGCTGATTTTTGAACTTTTTCGTCACTAGCTGGTAAAACAACTAAAGCTTTTTCTGTAACTTTAAGATTCTTCATAGCATCAGCCATTTGTTTTGTCTTGATTTCTTTGAAATCAAACTTATCAACTACTATAAGATCTTTATCAATTACTTTTGAACTTAATATTGATTTAATAGCAAGTTGTCTTTCTTTTTTATTAACTCTATATTTGTATGATCTAGGTTTTGGTCCTAAAGCAATACCACCTTTGATCCATTGTGGTGCTCTTATAGAACCCTGTCTAGCTCTACCTGTACCTTTTTGTCTCCAAGGTTTTCTTCCACCGCCTCTAACTTCAGCTCTTGTTTTTGTGCTTTGTGTACCTTGTCTTTGATTAGCAAGATAATTAACTAATACACTATGTACAATAGCTTCATTTGGCTCAATTCCGAAGATTTCTTCTTTTAAATCTATAGATTTAACTTTCTTTCCTTCTATATTATATACATCTATACTTGGCATCGTCTTTCCTCCTTCCCACTAATTAGATGTTTTAACAGTTTTTCTTATCTTTAAAATACTTCCCTTATTTCCTGGAACAGATCCTTTAATAAGAATTGCATTTTTATCTAAGTCAACTTTAACAATCTCTAAATTTTGAACTGTAACTTTGTTTACACCCATATGTCCTGGTAATTTCTTTCCTTTGAAAACTCTACCTGGAGTAGATGTAGATCCCATTGAACCTGGTCTTCTATGATACATAGAACCATGTCCCATAGGTCCTCTTGATTGTCCATGTCTTTTTATAACACCTTGGAATCCTTTTCCTTTTGTTATACCTTGAACATCAACATATTCTCCAACTTCAAAGCTATCAACTTTAACTTCGTCTCCAACTTTTACTTCTTCAGCACATTTATCGCATGTTCTGAATTCTCTTAAATGTTTTACAGGTTTTACTCCTGCTTTTTTGAAATGTCCTTGATCTGGCTTATTTACTTTATATTCTTTTACATCGCCAAATCCAAGTTGAACAGCATTGTATCCGTCTGTTTCAACTGTTTTTATTTGAACTACTGGACATGGTCCAGCTTCTATAACTGTTACTGGAATAACTGCACCTTTTTCATCGAAGATTTGTGTCATTCCAACTTTTCTTCCTATAATTGTTTTCATTTTTTCCTCCTACTATTGGCTAAGCTACTCGCCTAGCTTGGTTTGATTTTAATTCATTAATACTTTTTCATAGGTATGCAGGTTCTCACTTCGTTCGTACTGCATATAACTCTATCCTGTCTCCTACTTTATTTATAGGAAAGCAGGTACTCACTTCGTTCGTACTGCATATAACTCTAACTAAGTTCATACTGCGCTATCGCTTGTATTTGTTTTCATAGGTACGCAGGTTCTCACTTCGTTCGAACTGCATATAACTCTATCCTGTCTCCTACTTTATTTATAGGAAAGCAGGTACTCACTTCGTTCGTACTGCATATAACTCTAACTAAACTCAATCTGCGCTTACGCTTGATTTCGTTAAGTTATAGTTTAATTTCAATATCAACACCTGCTGGTAACTCAAGTTTGTTTAAGCTATCAACTGTTTTTTGTGTTGGATAAAGAATATCGATAACTCTTTTATGTGTTCTCATTTCAAATTGCTCTCTTGAATCTTTGTGCTTATGAGGAGAACGTAAAATTGTTACTACTTCTTTCTCTGTTGGAAGTGGAATTGGTCCAGAAACTTTTGCTCCTGTTCTCTTAGCAGTATCTACTATCTTTTCAGCAGACTGATCTAAAACAACATAGTCATAAGCCTTTAGTCTAATTCTAATTTTGTCACTTCCTACTTTTTTGTTTGATGTTGCCATTTAATCTTTCCCTCCTTAAAAATTTTTGGTCAACGGCAAGTTTACAACGTACCCTGGTGTTTCTTTTATACCCATTATAAAATCCAAGCTATCTTTTGTATTAAAAAATTTTTAATTCAAATATTAGTCTTGGATAAGTTAGGTAACGTTTATCAAACTTATCGCCTGGTCTAAGCCTAGACATGCTCCACAGAAGTTCCCTCCACATACAGCATATATGTGTAGCCACATTCTGCTTCAACGCTAATCTTATGCTCCACTATTATACTACGGGGACATACCTATGTCAACAATTATTTTTATAATTTTTATATTTTTCTTTTTCATGCAAAAACGGAGAAATCCGCAGATTTCTCCGTTTTTGCATGGCATCATTTACAGTGCTAAAATGTACAGTGTTAGAATTCGCTTAAAAAAAGAACATCCTCATACCCCTTGATATAGCCCTTAATAACTTGGACTTTACCAGAAGTCGCACCGCTACTCCAAAAAACGTCCTTAATAACATCTTCCGGGATCCTTATTCTCCGTTTTTGTGCTGTCGTTTTACAGTAGAGTTCTGGGCTTCTATCAAACCCTTCACAATCTTTAACCGGATGTAACGGTATTCTTGTAATAAAAACCTTATGACTACCATGGGCTCTCATCACATATAAAGTCTCTCCGTCCTTAATACTCCAATCCATAGCATGTGGAATACCAACATAACCATTATCTTTAATGAATGCAACTGCCATATTCTCCTCCTCAAATTGGGCAAAACACATCGATTTCAAACTTCTATTACTTAATATATATTTTAATCGATGCAGTTATTATGCATTACAATCATTATACCATAATTTACATAATTTTTCAATTTATAAACGTATTTTTAAATTCTAATAAATATGTACTTAATTCTTGATTTACACAGATAAATCCAAACACGCCCCCACAGATAGCTCCCACCAAATGGCTCAGATGAGATACACCATCTCTACTGCTTCCAATAACATCTATTATTTCATCTGTTATGTAAAAAATAAGAATAAGAATAAAAGTCAGAGGAATTCTATTATCTGTAATATTCACTATTGAGCTCAATACGACAAGCATAAACGATATTCCACTTGCACCTACTATCTTATTTCCTCCCCTTAACATATTGACTAATGCAATAACGAAAGATGTAATAAGAATCATTATAAGTAGATTAACTGAACCATATTTTTCTTCAATAATTGGGCCAAGAAGTAATATTTTCATATAATTTCTAGAAAAATGTCCCCAGTCCATATGACCAAGACAGTGTGTAAACATCTTAATATATGTCATTGGATTTATAGGTGAACCTCTTCCTGATGCAAAAAATGCTTTTGTAATTAACCCACCTGTAAGCCTATCTAATATTATTTCTACTAGACTTATAAAAAACATAGTCAATATAACTATAGAGTTATAATTAAAGTATTTGACAATCTCCATATACTACTCCTAAATTCTTTGCATAATTGTATTATATTCTTAAAAATATATCAATTATTTTATTTCATTATCATTTCTTTTTGATGATATCAATTGAATTTAAAATTTATAGTGCTATAATGAATTAGTAATTTTTTTTAAAGGGAAACAAAATGAGAGAAAAACTAGAAAATAAAATATACTCAAATTCTGAGTTTTTAAATATAGTTTCAGACATGATAAACAATGAACATGTGCTAGAAATGCAAAACTATCGTCAACATTTTAGTACTACATGCTATGATCACTGTCTTGAAGTATCATACTACTGTTATAAAGTGTGCAAATTTTTACATCTTGATTATACTTCATCTGCAAGAGCTGCTATGGTTCATGATATGTTCTTATATGATTGGCGAAAGCCTAATCCATATGGTGGACTTCATGCGTTCACTCATGGAAAAATATCTTATGAAAATGCCTCAAAATATTTCGAGTTTAACAAAAAGGAAAAAGATATTATTACAAAACATATGTGGCCTATTTGTATAGGCTTTCCAAGATATATAGAATCATATATCCTTACTCTTGTTGATAAGCATTGTACTATGCTTGAAGCAATGGATGACATTACTCATGATTTTTCAGTCAAAAAATTGCTAAAATCTGCATACGTCCTTTTGGCTTTTATCATATTTAAAAAACGTTAAAAAAGGTGCAATAGCACCTTTTTCTTTTGTCTAATTTATTCTAATTCTACTATTCCCCCATAATCAATTACATCCATATTTGGAAATTCAATTAAATCTATTTTCCTCTCACTAACGAAATCTCTTATTTCATTGCCACCTCTAAGTTTATTTAAATCACCTGAAATAAAAATAACTGCATTATCATGTCCCTCTGGCTCAAGTCTTACAATACATCCTCCAATGAACCCATTCTTCGTACTGTAAGTATTTCCATTCAAAAGTTTTATATTATCGTTTTCAACTAATAAAATATTTAACTCTAAATCTTTAAGCTTATTATATATTCCTTTATCTGAAGTAATAATACTTTTGTCATCTATAACAGCAATTGAACAATTTGAATATCCTTGCGAAACGTTAATCATTTCGTACCCATTTTTATCCAAGAGTTCAACTATAGTTTCATCTGTATATTTAAAATTGTGAATAGCATATTTTCCAACGGTGCAAACATTATAATTTATATCCATGGGATATACTTTTCCTAAGCATTTTTTTCCAATTATAAACTTATCTTTTTCTAATACTTTGGATGTTAAGTATCGATAAGTATTAGGTTCTACTACAATTCTATTCCCTATTTTGGTGCAAAAAACATCAGGATGTGACGATATTTCTTCGTACACATCCTTTGATTTTTCTAGTTCAATTATTTTATACCATAAAGTAGTTAGCAACTCTTTCTCCGGCTTTCGCATCCTACTATCAATTATTAGTTTTTTCATATATTTAGTTTTCCAAAATCTTCTTTATTAAATTTTATTGTGGTTGGCCTTCCATGAGGACATGTATATGGATTTTGTAAAATAAGCAAATTATTAATCAAGTAATCTACTTCTTTAATTCCAATATCCATGCCTGCCTTAACAGCCGCTTTGCATGCAACAGTTGCAATAAATCTTTCTTCTATATCTTTAATTGGGCTTCTAGAATTTGTAATCATTTCATCTAGAACATCCATGAATGCATCCTTAATATTTGTTTTTTCTCTATATTCAATATCAGGAACTCCATTTAGTTTTATTGAACTATCCCCAAAGAAATCAAATTCATAGCCTACGTTTCGAATAAGCTCTTCATTCTTTCTTACAAATTCCATTTCTTTATGTGTAAGATCAATTATTTCAGGAATTAAAGTCATCTGAGTATCATTCTTTAGGTTGTTTTTGTAATTTGCTTTTATTTGCTCATATAATAATCTTTCATGGGCAGCATGTTGGTCAATAAGATATAACTCATTTTCTACTTCAATAACAATATATGTTTTAAATAAAATTCCTAAGTACCTAAATTCAACTTTCCTCTTGTTATCTCTAATAATAATGTCTTCATGTTTCGCATCTTGATTTAAATCTTTTTCTATAATATTTTTGCCATAGAAGTTATATCCCTTGTTTCTATCCTTACTTTCATAATTACTAGTAAGAAAAGATAATTCATCATTAACGTAATCCTCTCTCTTGCTTGCTGCTTCTTCATTTCCTAAAAATGCTTTATCTAAAATTGAGGTTTTTATACTTCTATAAAAAGCTTTATACACAAAGTCTTCATCTTTAAATCGTACCTCTTGTTTAGTTGGATGAACATTTACATCATAGCAATTGGCTGGCATTTCAATATTTAGAACATAAAAGCCAAATTTACCTATCCCTATTGAACCTTTAAAAGCTTGATCTGCTGCGTTAATTAGAATGGGATTCTTGATAGGCCTTTTATTTAAAAAAGAAATCTGTTCTTTTCTGTTTTCCTTAGCCATATAAGAATTGCCCACCACGCCAGTAACACGAATATTATAATCTACATAGTCAACTTTTACCAAATTGTCATAAACATTTCTTCCATACAATGTATAAATAATATCTTCAAGCTTTCCATTTCCATTCGTTTGAAATGATACTCTTCCATCTCCAATTAGTTTTATTGACACATCAGGATTTGCTAAAGCAATAAGATGAATTAGTTCTTTGATATATCTATACTCTGTACCATCATTTTTTAAAAATTTATATCTCACAGGCGTATTAAAAAATAAATTTTCTACTTGCATAATTGTACCATGTGCACACGCAAACTCGCTTGCTTGAATTATTTCTCCACCTTCAGCAATAACTCTTGCACCCAGTCTATTATCTTCTGTTTTGCTTGTAATTGTAAGCTTTGATATTGCGGCAATACTAGCTAGTGCTTCTCCTCTAAACCCCATCGTATACGTATTTTCTAAATCTTCTATTTTTCTAATTTTACTTGTTGCATGCCTTTCAATGGCAAATGGAACATCATCAATATTTATTCCTTTACCATTATCTGACACTTTTATAAAAGATTTTCCACCTTTTTTTACTTCAACTACAATTTGACTCGCCCCAGCATCAACAGAATTTTCTACTAATTCTTTTACAACATTGGCTGGTCTTTCAATCACTTCACCTGCGGCTATTTGATTGATGGTCAAGTCATCTAATAATACAATATCGCCCATTTTAACTATTTCCTATTATTTTCCAATGCTATATACCTTTATATCACAAAATACGACAAAATAAAAGCTTTTTCGATTTTTACATCAAAAAAATGCAAGACAATAGTCTTGCATTTTAATATTTTTTTTATTTTGTAATCCATTTAATCAAGTTCATATCTTCTTGATCTACAAGCATTTCATGCTTTGGCATTGCTCTAAATGTATATCCATAATTTCCACCAGATTTTAAATCAAGAACTGCTTCGTAAATATATTTTTTACTTGCTTCATCATATCCAATCTTGTTCATTGTTTCAGTATAAACATTTTTTACTGTTCCATTTTCAAGGAACTGTCCAAAATAAACTTGAATATCAGCACTCGCTTCATCAATCTCTGGAAGTTCTACTTCACATGTTACAGTTATTTGACTGCCTGCAGCCAAACGAGCATTGTCAATATTTCTATCTTGATTAATTATAATTTTATCCCAGTTTTTCTTAACTATTTTTTCCATTCGCTAAATGATTTTACTTTCTCAACATCATTAAAATAGTCTTTTCTAAGTTTGCATAATGGTAAATATAAATCATCCACGTAATCAATAACCATCCTTGATGTGCTATACTTTCCTCCAGTTGATTTGATTGAGTTCTTCATATATCTCATCCATTCATCAGACACACCATTTTCATTATGATTATAGTATGCAGGAATAATTTTGGTTTCTAGAGTATGGTATAAACTATTACTATCAGCTTTATCTTGCTCTTCATATGAGTCATATTGTGCATTTGTTCCAATGGTCCATCCATTTTCCCCATTGTATCCTTCGCACCACCAACCATCTAATACACTAAAATTAATAACTCCATTAACTGATGCCTTTTCTCCTGAAGTTCCTGAAGCTTCCATAGGACGTCTTGGATTGTTTAGCCAAACATCAACACCACTTATTAAATATCTTGAAAGTCCAATGTTATAGTTCTCTAAAACAAATATCTTTCCTTTAAATTGTGGCATTAAAGATATTTCGTGAATTGTTTTTATAAGTGCTTGACCTTCTCTATCATGTGGATGTGCCTTTCCAGCAAATATAAGCTGTACTGGGTGTTCTTCATCATTAAGTATTTGAGTAAGTCTAGCAATATCCTTAAATATTAATGTAGCTCTCTTGTACGTTGCAAATCTTCTTGCAAATCCTATAGTTAATGCTTTTGGATTTAAGCTATTAACTATATCAGCCACTTGGTCAAATCCTATTCCACTATTTAAATATCTAGAAGTAAGATTATCTTTTATTTCTCTAATTAATTTTTCTTTTCTAACAACATGTTCTGCCCAAAGCCTGTCATTTGGTATCTTTTCAATTTCTTCCCAAACATTATCATCTTGAATATTTTCTTGCCAATTAGATGGTAAATACTCACTATATAATCCTTTAAGATTTGGTGCAAGCCATGAACACGTATGAATTCCGTTAGTAACATATGTGATTGGCGATTCATCTTCAGCTATATTAGGCCATACTTCGCTGAACAACTCTCTCGATACTTCTCCATGAAGTTTACTAACACCATTCTTCTTTCCTGCAATCTTTAAAGCAAGGATTCCCATATTAAATCCATTTTCAATTTGATCTCCAGGCATCCCCATTTTAAAGAATTCTTCTTTTGATATTCCAAGCATGTCCCAATATCCATTGAAATACTTTTCAATTAAATGCAACTCAAATATATCATTTCCAGCTGGTACTGGTGTATGTGTTGTAAACACAGTTTGAACTGTAGCAATTTCTTTTGCCATATCAAAATTAATGTTTTTCTCATTCATAATATCTTTGATAAGCTCTAAAATTAAGAATGATGAATGACCTTCGTTCATATGGTATACCGATGGATTGTATCCTAGAGTTTTAAGTGTTTTTACTCCAGCCATACCAAGTACAATCTCTTGACGAATTCTCATTTCTCTATCGCCGCCATAAAGTTTAAGTGTAATTTCTCTTAAATCCATGTCGTTCTTATCTATATCTGAATCTAATAAGTATAACTTTATTCTACCAACATTAATTTGCCAAACCTTTAAGTATAGTCTTCTATTTAATATTGGCATTTCTATAATTAAGTCATCACCCATCATATCTTTTACTGGTTGAATTGGTAAATTGTACAAATCTATATCATGATATTCTGAACACTGCTCACCTTTTGAATTAATTCTTTGATGGAAGTAACCATTTTTATATAACAAACCAATAGCAACAAACGGTATACCCAAGTCACTAGCTGATTTCAAATGATCTCCCGATAGTATTCCAAGTCCACCTGAATATATTGGGACTGTCTGGTCTAAACCATATTCAGCAGAAAAATATGATATTAATTCATCTTTACTATCTGCATGATTTCTTAAATACCATGTATCATCAGCCCTCATATAATCCTCAAAAGACTTAACTATTGAGTCATATACATTTAATAATTCTTCATTACTTACAAACTCTTCTATTTTTTCTTGACTAATCATCTTTAGGAATTTTACAGGATTTTTCTCACATGCTTCCCATAAATCCCTATCGATTGTCTCAAGTAATCTTAAAAAATCCGTATTCCACGACCACCAAAGGTTATTTGCAATTTCAGAAAGCTTTGCAATCCTTTCCGGTAATTGCGGAATAACCGTCACTCTATTGAATATATACATTTAATATATTCCTCCTTTGTACCTCTAAATCATTCTTATGTTCTCCATAATTATCTATTAAATATATTTTTTTGTCAATATAAAAGGCATTTGGGAAATATAACGTTTGTGTTACAAATATCATTTTTTGTTTTAATTCTTTTTTACATATATTATAATAATTTTGTTAAAATGTATTAATTAGAATTTATTGTTAAGGAAGGATACACAAATGAATTATAATAGTAAAGCCAATGTCCATCAAGTACTTACGGCTATCACCGTAAAAAGATTATCTGCATACGCTAAACTTTGTGAACTGTATGGCAAACTTGCTGATATAATGGTAAATGAGGAAGGACGAGCACAAGTTACACCTAGAGATATTGAGCAAAGATATTCTGCTATTCTATCTTCAGTGGCATACAATGATTTAGATGAAAGCAGTTATAACAAAATAATTGAGGAAGGTTATTTTTCAGAAAAAGAAGTAGATATTTTTAAATCATTTTCTGCAATCAGCAAAGATTTTATTGACTTTACAAATGGATATAATATCTTAAAAAAAGCAATTACTAAAGATAGTGAAGATGTAGATAAGGATGTAGTTGATGATTATTTAGATTTTATGGAAAATCATGCCCAAAATGAACATGCAAAGAGTTTCTTAGAATACATACATGTTCACTCTCCTACTATCATTGGTAAAAACTATTATAATGTGTATAGAAAAGCTTTAAAAAGAATAGAGGCAATCGACGATTCTCATTTAAACATACCTCAATTCAGCTCTAGCAGTCACATTTCTAAAGAATTGTTTGGACCAAAGACATTAACGTTTAATCGTAATCACAAAT
>Ga0247611_10008023_pt1 | contig 13114 bp, 21 predicted proteins | sample 177DNAGHGhighgp2_FD_192422 | JGI IMG/M metagenome (GOLD analysis project Ga0247611, IMG submission 192422) | Sheep rumen microbial communities from Palmerston North, Manawatu-Wanganui, New Zealand - 1770 DNA GHGhigh gp2 | ecosystem: Host-associated > Mammals > Digestive system > Stomach > Rumen... | reverse complement strand
AATCCGATAATTTTGTTTTTTCTTCTGGTATATTTATTAAATCTGTAAAATCACCTGTAAAAGCAACATCTGCAAATGTTGGTTTATTTAAAATCTTTGCTGGACCTGATGTTGCTTCCCAATCAGAATTAACTTGTTCTGCTGTTACAGTGATATCTCCCTCTAACACCTGACCATTAATTTTTGGTTTATGTTGAACATTTTCATAATATATTGTTGTATCTAAATCGGCATCAATAACTAATTTATCATCTTCTATACGGGTAGAAACATTTCTTCCACCTTTAATTTTATCAAAACCTAGAAATTCTACATCTTGTTCTAGTTCTGACATTTTTGTAGGAGTGGCATTTACAATAAACTGTGCTGCAAATTCTGCTTCATCCAAATCAAATGAAATAGAATTTTCAACTTCCCCAATGTATTCTTCTCCTGTAGGTGCATCTGGTTCTAATATTCTATTTTCTTTAACATAAAAGTTAAACTTACCTTCTGCTGTTCTTCTTCTACCATATTCATCCCATAATGCCATCTTACAGGTATTTCTTTGTTCTAACATCTCTGTTTCAGCACCTGTAAAATTAACCCTTAATGGAAAAGATGGATATTCATAAATTTTATCCAATTTATTATTTATTTGAATAACTGCTTTGGTAATAATTAATTTATTTGGATTATTTAGATATATTCTAAGAAAATCGTTACCAAATGCTCCTGTATTATCTCCTCTGTAAATTGATGCCATGTTCTCTAATCCTTCATCATTTTAGTATTTATTTTAATTAACAAAAAGCGTTTAGATAATATAAAATTGAAAGTTAATAATTTAAAATTATGTTGGTTTCATGGTACAACAAGTAATAGTACAGACTCTATAAATACATTTACATTACCACAGACATATAACAACACCGACTATTCAATAGTTTGTACTACTCGTTGGAATTCCGATACCTTCTCCGACAGTGATAGTAGGTTATTTTCCAGCTCTATCGTACAAAAATTAAATTCCACAGTTAAAATTCATTATATGACAACGGCAAATGGTGCATCTAGTTCCATTACCAATTTTGATGCAGTGGTTATAGGTTATTAATAGGGTGATTATTCAATGGATATATATGGGAGAAACACAGACAACAAATACAGTTCAACTACCTACATCATATTCCACAATTAATTATGTTGCTCTTGGTACAATGGGAAATAAAGGTCCAAGAAATGTTGGTACAGCAGCAATAAAGACATATAATTACACTGTTTCTCAATTTGATTCTTGTGCTGAGTATCAACAAGCAGTATATTATGCACAAGGATATTTCATCACCATTGGTTATTAAGTAGTTTTCTTAATTTATTAAAAAATGTAACAAAAAGGATTGACATTTTCTTTTCATCATGCTACAATAATATTGTAGATACAAATTTAACAAATGAAAAGGAGAACAAATTATGTCAGCAGGAATTTTAGAAAACGACAATTTATTTTCAGTAAAGGAAACACCTTGGCACAGATTAGGTGTAGTAGTACAAGAAGCACCATCAATTGAAGAAGCAATCAGATTAGCAAATCTTGGATGGGTAGCAGAAGCAAAGAAATTAAAAACATTAGATGGAATTGATGTAGAAGGAAAAAGAGCAATTATGCGTTCTGATACAAATCAATGTTTAGGTATTGTATCAGATGGTTACCAAACATTACAAAATACAGAAGCATTTAAATTCTTTGAACCATTTGTAGAAAATGGATTGGCAACATTGGAAACAGCAGGTAGTTTATGGAATGGTAAAAAAGTATTTATTTTAGCAAAAATTGCTGGGGATGATATGGTAATAGATGAGAAAAACAATGATATAGTTAAAAAATATATTCTATTATCTAATGCCCATGATGGAACACAAGCAGTTAAAGTTGGATATACACCAATCAGAGTCGTTTGTGCGAACACACTTAGTGCGGCGGATGAGGGTGGAGCATCTGATTTAGTAAGTATAAACCATACAAAAAATCTTGTAACAGCATTATATTCAGTACAAGAATCAATGGATATTATAAACAGACAATTCTTAGTAACAGAAGAAAAATATAAAGAACTTGCTAAAATGGGTATTAACTCAGAAGATTTGAAAAAATATTTCAAAAAAGTATTCTCAACAAAGAAACTAGAAAAAATGTTAGAAAATCCATCTGAGTTTACAGAAGAAGATGTAGAAAACTTTAGAAAGAAATTAATTAACAGATGTGAAGAAGTTTTTGAAATGGAATATGCACATAACAGATGGACAATGTACAATGCAGCTAACTATTATCTAAACCATGAAAGAAGCAGAAATGTAGAAAATACATATAAATCTTTATGGTTTGGAGATGCAAGAAACATAGATAGAAAAGCATTGGATTTAGCATTTACAATATAAAAACTCCTAAGGAGTATCTACAATAAATGGGCATCTTCGGATGTCCATTTTCCTATTTAATAATGGATTTATCCTTCAATATAATTGCAGTACCCCCTTTAGTTCATGGAGCTATTCATGGACCTTTCCAATTGCTTTTTCTGGAAACCAGTATAGTGTTGCAATTGAATTCTATAACTCAGCAAATGGGTTTGAACTTTTTAGACTAACCAATAAGAAAAATAGTTCTATAGACATTGTCTGTCATAATGTACAGGATGCACAGACCTGTCTAATGGCAATTGGACACTAAAATTAATAATGGGATTATTTTACAATGGTTATATTCTACTAGTAATGGTTTAAAATACTACCCCATATCCTTAGAGTCCTTATATTGTATTACAACTGCCTCCAAACCAAATAATCTTGATGGGGATGCCAAATGGCATGCTGTTACTGTCGGGGTGACAAATAATAGTGTTAATTCCTGGTGGTCTGAGGGTGGAAGTGGTTCCATGTGGTACCTTATTTTAGGATGTTAATAATGGATTAATAATGCAGTGGGGATTATATACAGAATCAAATGGATTTTCAGATTTTAAATATTGGCCAATTTCTTTTTCTACTATGTTTTTATGGGGAAATGCTCTAGGATTTGATTATAGATATCATAATTGGGGACCTGCTGGAAGTAATTATAATTGGGATACTTGTCTAGAAAAATTTTTATGTGGCATAGGAGCAGATGCAGCTAACTCTGCTCCAATGAAAGTAATAGGTTTAGGATATTAGTGGGTTTTCCATATATTAATTTTAATAGTGTTATAATTCAGTGGATGAGGTCTGCGACAAATAAGACAATAACATTACCTACAGCTTACACTACTAAATATAGAATAGTTGGTTCTTTATGTAGAAATGAAACAGGTTGGCAGATAGGAAGTGGTGTCGTGTGTTTTGGTAATTTAGAACTTACATCATTTAAAGCGGCAACCATATGGAATGATAATACTGCTGGGGATATTTGTAATATTATTTCTATCGGATATTAGTGGGTTTCCACAAGATTTATTATAATAATTATTAAGATTTGTAAATATATTTTAGTTAATATATTGACATATCCCTTTTATCCTCTTATAATATTAAAGTGGGATATAAATTTATGAGAGTTTGAAAAGAGAAAGAAGGTTTTAACTATCCAAACAATCTCCTCCCAAAGGAAAAAAATGCTTTTTAAAGCTCTCTCTTCTTATTTAAACGGACAGGCCATAGACAATATGGTCTTTTTATTTGATTTCTTTAATTTTGTTTATAATTGTATCAATACAAATATTCCATTCCCCATCATGTGGACATGTAATAGGTGTAATACTTTTATACCATTTTAAATCTTTTCCATTTGTATCAAACCATCTCCACTCGGAAATTGTATTAAATAATCCAAATGTTTTTACACCTAAAGCACCAGCAAGATTCATTACACCATTATCAGTTGTAATAATTAAATCCATATTTTTCATAGCACATGCTGTATCTTCCCATGTATTAAATGTATTGTTTAATTCTATAAATCCATGTATATTTTCTTTTTGATTATAAATATCATCATATTGGAAAGAATAACATTCTACATTAGGTAAGTCTATAATTCTTTGTAGTTCTATTGCCGGAATATCTCTTTCTGTTTCTTTACTGGATTCTGTTCCCTCATAGGCAAATCCAATTTTTAATTTTTTATTTTTGTTTATATTCTTTTTGTATGCTTTTATTTTTTCTTCCGGAACTATTAAATATCCCTCGGATAATGGTATATTCTCTGTTGTTAATCCATATAAAATTGGTAAATCCATCATTGGTATCCAATATGAATATGGTAATGGATTTTCTTCCCATTGTGTTCTTGGGAATACATGTATTTCCGGAAAACTTTCTTGTATTAATTCATATAAACTATCTTGTACAACTACATATAATTCTTCACACATTTGTCTAATATATGGTATAAATCTTGAGAACATTATAGTATCTCCAAATCCCTGTTCACAATATATTAACATTGTTTTATCTGAGATATCTATATTCTCATTCCATTGATTTTCTGTATGTTTAAATAGTGGTGGAAAAGCATCTTCCGGAATATCTTCTTTTTGAAATCTATGTCTTAGAAATCTAAATCCATCATGGAATCTACCTGTTTTTACAAGATATGCCCCATAGGCATGTAAATCAGAATGTGTTGGATTTAAATGTAATAATCTATCATACATTTCATCTGCTTCTGCCATTTTAAATTTACCAAGAACATAGGATAAATTTTTAACAACTATTCTATTATTAGGAGCTAATTCATATGCTCTATATAAATACTTTAATTGTTTTTCTTTCTCATTATCTCTATATAATGTAGAATATAAATGTCCTAACATGTTACATAGATTATAATTTTGGTTAAAATATTTATAAGCCTCCTCATAATATTTAATTGCCAATTCTTTTTCATTTAATTTATTAGCACATAAATCTCCCATTAATATTAAACATTCATCCGGATAATTTATATTTTCTAAAAATAATTTATAAAAATTAAATGCTTCTTTATATTCTCCTATTTTATCCAGACATATACCTATATTTTTATATGTTATATCCGGTATTTCTAATCTATTTAAAACCTTTCTAAATTGAACAAGTGCCTCCAAATATTTGTTATTTTCTGTTAAATATGCAGCATATTGAAATAAATGTATTAGATATTTTTTCTCATTTTCTTCGTCCAAATTTAATTCTTCATATTTCTTTAACCCAGATATATAATCTCCTTGTTTACAATAATTATCTGCTATTATTAAATCTACTGTATCTGGTATATTCATTATATTTCTCCTTTGATTTATATTACTGGTTAATAGATTCGTATTACAATGGATATACGGAGTTGGTAATAATACACAACCAACCATATCCTATCCAATAACTATGACAACTGCCTACACTATTGTTCCAAGGGACCTAAATTGTGGTGGTTCTGGGGATATTTTTTGTGTCTCATTTAGTGAGTCCTCTTGTACTTTATATAAGGGTGTGGCGAATACCTCCAAGACAAATATTGGAAATGCTGACATATATACAGTGTTAATCATTGGCATGATTTAATAGTCTTATAATTCAGTTTGGAGGAAACACAAACACTACAGGAAAAAATATGAATTGGACTGGAACTTTCCCAATCTCCTTTCAAACAAAATGTCTTATGGGTATTGGTGGAAGGTGTAAAGGTACAACATCTGATTATGATGTAAGTGTGGATTCAACACTTACCACATTCATAGTGACCAATCACTCTTCTTATGAGTATCAAACATACCTAACTTATATCTTTATTGGATACTAAAGACCAATGTGTTCTTCTTTATAAATCTCAGCAATTCTTTTTTGAAATTCCCCGGATAAATGATATTTCATTGTGGGGACAATTTGTTTAAAGAAATCTACCCATGTAATTAATCCGGATACAGCATTATAAAATTCATATCTTAAATCATTTAATCCATCTACACATCTATGGAAATATACACCTAACATAAATACATAGGCTAATTTTGTTTTTATCCAATTCATTTTAACACCTCCGGAACCTTTATTTTAATTAAAGATTAATAATAATTTCGCCATTGTTATGGCTCATAAACAATCTGTAGAGACTACAATAAATTTACCTATATCTTTTAGAGATACATTATATTTCTATATTGTTTATCCATATCTTAATAGTACAACTTCTGCCATTGCTGGTTCTCATTATACAGTACAGACAAAAACTATGAGTAGTTTAACAACATACACCACAGCAAATAATTTGGATTATTATGTTTTATGTATTGGTGCTATTTAATAAACTTACTATTTTGTGGGATGTATGTAGAAATGTCTGTGCTTTTTCCATACAATTTCCAATTACATTTACCAAAATATTTTATTTAAATGCTAAAGGTATATCGGATAGGATGACTTGTGTAACCGGTTACACAATGACCTCCCTCACTGGGTGGATGGGTGAGAATAGATACGGTGATATATTTATTTTGGTTATAGGGATTTAATAACCTTGTACTCCAATGGTTCTCATATAGTCCAGCAGGGGATAGTACATACACAATAAATCTTCCCTATACATATAAAACAGCAATAGAAATTGCCCTTAGAACAAATATATCTACCTATACAGGTAGTGCCGTAAACTGGGCCGAGGCTGGTATAAGTAACCCAACCAAATCTAGTATATCCGCCAAGTTTTGGAAGAGTGGGGCATCCAAAGTATACTTCTTTTCAATTGGATACTAAAGCCATCTACCTTGTTTTAACATGGTTTGTTTATTGCCATCTTTATCATATTTAAATAATTTTAATTTGATAAAATTTCCAATTAAATCGGAAATATAAATTAATTTGGCAAATTTTTTATTGTGAATATATTCATTATAAATAGTTATCTTTTTATCTTTATATTGTCCATGAACAGTTCTTATTTCCTCATCCCCAATTTTGGAAATTGTTTCATTTCTATATATCCCATGTGTAGGACCCATATTACTATTTATACTTCCAACTCTCATATTTTAATTATAAATCTTAATAGTGTGATTATTCAATGGTGTAAGAATACCAATGTTACAAGTAATTGGGTTACATTCCCAGTAAGTTATACAACCTTAAATTATACATGTGTTTTCCTTAGAAGGGCACCTAATGCTAATCCAGATACTGTTGGAACAATTACCACTGACTGGGAGGTTTCTAAAGTCTATTTTAAAAGTACAGCAGGAACCACAGGAGATATGATATCCATTGGTTATTGAGGTAATAATTTGGACAGATGTTTTAATTCTACATCATGTTCTAACATTTTCTTAAAAAGAGGTTTAGCGTAAGAACCATTATAACATTCTTTTAATTTACCATGTAAGATAGCATCCCTATCAAAATTAATTCCTCTTTCTACCTTTTTCCTATTTGTTAAAATAGGTTCATTAAATAGTTCCATCATTTCATAACTTGGATAATTCTGTACATGTATTAGCATTTGTTCAATATCAAATATATCCAAATTCATTTTATCTATTCTATTGTATAATTGTTCATTTACAATTATATCTACAATTTGTTTTGCATATTCTATTCTTTTCTCATGGTCTGGTGTAAAATATGGAACACCATTTACATATCCATCCATATTATTTTCTGGAGATGTAAATATAAATTCAGCAAGAAATACATATGTTAATGCCATTCTATTCAAATATTGTTTTGTATCAATTATAAATTCTTTTGGTACATGTCCAAGTTGAATATATTTACCCTGTAGTTTTATATTTAATGCTTGTTCTATTACTCTTTGTGAGGTACCAGAATAACCAATATCTACAATGATATCATTATTTTTAATTCCACATGTGCTTAAATATTTTAAAGTATTTATGGTACCTTCTGCTTTCCTTAATTTACATTCTTCTGTTCCAAAAATAGTATTCATTTTATCTATTAAACATTTATCGCTTCCATTTAAAATTAACGGTAATAATGCTTTTCTTGAAACATATAAATAATGAACATTTGGTACTTTCATTATTTGTGTGGCAATAAGATAAGGCATAAACATGTCTCTTGAACAGAAATAAATTGCTTCATCTCCTTTTCTTTGAGATATAACCCATTTTGTAAATCCATATATTAATGGTGCATAATATTTAGCAAATTTAACAAGTGGTTTTTCTTTTTCTAATTCGGCAGCATATTTTTTCAACATTGGATTTTTTACAACTGGTAAATTTGTAGTTGTAGATTGTAATGAAGGTAAATAAACAGGTTCTATATTATTTTTAACTGCCCCCATTACATCTGCTGTATAACTATCTCCATAATGTTTTGTTATATTCCCTACTTTTCTTTGTACCTTTTCAAATATAACACCAGAACCTTTATTACATTTTTCTTCACAAGATACAAATACTCTTGCTCCTACATATCCACATTTTTCTAACATCTCTTTTAATACCTCAGATGGTAAATACATATCTGAGATAAAAACATAATTAGATGGATTATTTAAATACATATCTAGTATTTTTGGATTTGCATAAACATGTTCCATTTCCATGTTTATTTCTGTTTGTGGATTAAATCCAACAAGAAAACTATAGATATCTTTTAAAGTACAAAATACACTCTTTTGTCTTGCCCTTTTTTCAGCCTGTATTCGGTTTATTTTAAAGTTCCTACCGACTTTTCGTTCTATTAATGTAAATATATCGGTTGGCTCAAAAACATCCCGAAAAATCGCTGTATCAAAAATATCTATTGATTCCATTCCCTATTCCCTTATTAAATAATCTCCCTGAGTGCCGGTAAGAATCCCTGGGAGATTATATTAAATTTTACTTTACTTCCTCAGCTTTTGGAAATCTTCTTTTTAATGCTGATATTGCTGTTGGTAGATTTTTAACACCTTTGGTTGTACTTCTTGCTTTGCCATCTTTAACAAAGTATCTGTTTTGATATAAATCTTTTACTTTGATTATTTGGTGTTTATTATCTCCATCCTCATAAGTTACAACTATTGTAGGTTTTTCTTTCTCTTTTTCTTCTAGAATTACTCCCCCACTTTTTCTTCTGTAACCTCTTCCTTCTCTTCCTCGTCGTCTTCTTTATCTTTACAACCAGCACCACATTCTTCTAAATGAAATGCTTCTAATTGTTTTAAAAGTTTTCCTGCTAATGTATCAGAAACTGTATCTACTTCTGGTTCCACAGTTTTAACTTCTTCATACTCTGCTTGTTCCATTTTTGCTGGTTCTTCTGCTAAATCTTTTTCTTCTGTAATTGCTTCATCTTTCTTATGACAATCACATTCTCCATCACATGTACATTGACCTTCTTTACATCCACATTCTGGACATCCAAGAAACTCTATTGCTTCATGGAATTTTTCTAAAATTTCTTCAATATTCATTATGATATTCTCCTTTTTCTTTATTTTAATTAAAATTTCTTAAATCTTTATACTAAAATATAAGAAAAAAGATGCCAAATTGGCATCTGATTAGTGTATCACACGAGAGAGAATTCGTGTCCTTTTAAGGAGTATTTATAATTGTTTTGCTCTTTTCTTATCCTACAAAACAATTATAGCATCCTCAATCTTTTATGTCAATCCTTTTGTTTAGGTTTTTAAAATTAATAATTCTGTCTGTTTACAATGGGTTTCGGGTGATGGGTCTAATGTAATTACATTACCATGTTCTTATAAAGTATATTATAACTGTGTGGGCACAACTTATACATCTATTGATGGGGGAAATTCTGGTATTTTATCCATACATAAATCCAATCTAAGTAGTATTAAACCATTTGTGTATGATATAAGTCATGGTTATAAAAATGACTTGGTTTTATGTGTGGCGGTTGGATATTAATAATGGATTAACATTGATGTGGAACTGTAAAACTATTAGTGGAACTGTCTTTACACTTCCGATATCTTTTAACTCTATTAATTATTCCATTATAACTTGTTTGTATGATGCTGGAAGGAGTGGGAATGAAGGTGCCACTCTTGGACAAAGGGATGTAAAAACAAAAACTATTTCAGATGTAACTTATCTATCAAATAGTAGCAGTCCAAGACAATATATTGCTATTGGTTATTGAACCTGTTCTCCATTAACAACTCTAATTGGATAACCATCTTCTACTTTAACTTGTCCACCATATTCAAAAACAACAATATTAACTTTATTTCCTTTTGGAATAACAAAATACTTACAATCAGTTTTAATAACATTAACTGTAGAGTCATTCATATACATAGTGTCATTATACATATGTAGAACATCTATATTACATGAGGTAATTGTACCTTCCCCACTTTGCATCCATACAGTATCTATATTAGAACCCCTTAATTTTAAATTCCCAGACATTGTAGCAACAAGTCCACCCTCACTATTTTGTACAGTTATATCTCCAGACATAGATTTTGCCACATTAAAGGTAGAATTATATACCTCAATATCCCCAGACATGGATTCTAATCTATTTATATTTTCATTATCAATAATGATATCATCCGACATGGTTTTTCTATAATTATATCCTGATTTATTATATTTAGAACTGCTTCCAATGCTTATTGTATAAGATTGACTCCTTGGCGAGGTTGTCTGCAATTTCGTTACCCCGGTTTCCAGTATGTCCCTTAACCCATTGGAATGAAATAATATCCAAAGTCCAGAAAGGACGCATAAAATCAGAATAAATTTTCGTATATGTTTTATTTGTACTCCATTCTCCAGTAACCCATTTAGATAATCCAATATAATCATGGTATATAACTCCTTTCCCACAATAATAATCTATCCATAAAGTAGCATGCATGGCGGCAGACATTTCTCCACTTATATTTCTCATGGCATTTAAATCAGGGTTATCTTCCCCAATGCCACAATCCATATAAATGATTTTATCATTTGGGTCCATAATAACAAATCCACCACCCCATTTGTTATCAATTACAGAACCATCTACATAAGCTTTAACATAATCTAAGTTTCGGAAATTCAAAATTCCTCCCTTAGAAAATTAATATCATATGGTATATATTTTGTAACAATATCTAAATCTCTTTTATATAACTCGTACACAAAAGTAGAGGAGACGTGATTACCTCGTAAATAAACGCATTTAATTTCTGGTTTTATTTGTTTATACATCTGATACAGATTTTCCTCATATAAATAGTCTGAGGTATTTCTTAAACCTCTAATTAGGTATTCACAATTTTCTTCTTCCATTATATAAGGTGTTAATTCATCTGAGTGAATTATTTTTCTCTTTTTACCATCTATATGATTAATAGCATTGGCACATGTTATTGCTGAGAATCTTCTTTTCTTATTTAGGTTTCTTGCAAAACAAATAACAACCTCATCAAATAATTCTTCTGCTTGTTTTAATACCTCATAATGTCCAATTGTAAATGGGTCAAAAGAACCTATGTATAATGCTTTCATTATAATTCCCTTTCAAGTTGTTTGTTCCATAAATCTATAAGTTCCTTATAATATTTACTTTCCCTTGGTTCTGCTTTTTCTGAAATTACTTTAATTTGTAAACCATCTTCTATTTGTAGGTATTCAAATTGAAATTCAGCTCCATCATATAGTAAACCTTTCTCTTTAAGAATATTTGCAAAATATGGTTTTAATTCCTTTCTTTCAATAATATTCTCAAAGAATATATCTATTGTCATCTCCTCTATAGAAACTATTTTAACTGGAACTTTCACTTCTTCTCCTTATTCAGAAAGTATGTATTCTTTTTCAATGTTATACTGTTTCTCATTTCTTTCCTTAATTACTTCATCTGGAATATATTCTAATATTTCCCAATGTGTAATATGATTTCTACCAAATAAATATCCCATTAAAGAAGTTAAATCATGTAATCCTAATTCACAATTATGAAAAATTGTTGTATCCTTTGATTGTACTTTTATATACATTTTATTCCCATCCTCTTTTTATACTCATTCATTACTTTTTTACATGTTGTTGAAGAACATGGTATATATGGTGCCAGATATGGCATTGGTACATTACAATGTACTCCAAACTTTATGATTAATTGTTTTTGTTCTTCTGTTAATTTCTCATATTTTGTAATATATTTTGAAATTGTTTTCTCAGACCTACCCATTTCTTTTGCTATGGATTTTGCTGATAATCCTTTATTACATAGTGTTCTAAGTTCTTCTATGGTTTTATAATTTGCCCGTGTAAATTTTCCACCCTCTAAATGTTTATGACCACATTTCAAACATTGATAATATTGTTTACCATAAGATTTACCTGCTTTTCTTGCCCCAATATGCCCACAGTTTGGACATTCCCTTTCATATATTTCATAGTTATGTTGAGTTGGATTCTCTACAAATTTCTTTCCACAATCTATACACTTATATCTTTGTTTTCCGGTTTTTGTATCATGTCCGGAACAATTAATATGTGTACCACCACAATGTGGACATTTCTCAGGTCTATATTTAGGTGTAATAACAACAGTACCCTCATTATAACCTTTACCACAATCATTACATTTATATCTTTTTAATCCGGATTTTAATCTACCACCTTTTCTAACATTATGAGAACCACAATATGGACAAGGTTTTTCAACAACTTTTTCTTTAATGTTTAAATGATTAACATCCCCAGAAAAGGTTCTCCTACAAGATTTACAAATATATCTTCTTACTGTTCCATCATTAGACCATCCTTTATAGGTAATAACCCCACCACAATGTGGACATAATGTATCAAAATCTAATTTAGTTTTATCTTCATTAAATCTTCTTCCACAATCATTACATTTATAAATCTGAATTCCATGTTTTGTTTTTCCAGCTCTAACTGTATTATGAGAAGAACAATAAACACATTCTAAATGTGGTTCATCTTGTACTAAATAGGTAGAATACCCTTTTTTACAATCTTTACAATAAAATCTTTTCTTACCCGATGGTAAACTACCTTGTTTAATGGTATTGGTACCATTACAATATGGACAATAATTCATTATTTATCTCCCTTACCTACAATATTGTACTGAAAATATATTTAATTTTCAATGTTCAAAAATAAATTATTTACCTGTTTTT
>Ga0247611_10008022_pt1 | contig 13114 bp, 30 predicted proteins | sample 177DNAGHGhighgp2_FD_192422 | JGI IMG/M metagenome (GOLD analysis project Ga0247611, IMG submission 192422) | Sheep rumen microbial communities from Palmerston North, Manawatu-Wanganui, New Zealand - 1770 DNA GHGhigh gp2 | ecosystem: Host-associated > Mammals > Digestive system > Stomach > Rumen... | reverse complement strand
ACATAATTAAATTATGTTTATGAAGTGAGGTTCTGGTGTAAACCAGTTAAGAGGTTTTACTCATCTTAATTTATATTTGAAATATAATGATAAATTAATTTATAGTAAAAATACTTTAAAATTAAAAAGAACTAATATATTTAAATATTAGTTCTTTTTAATTATTAAAATATTAAAAAAATTAATTACCTAATTTAATTCTTTCAGAAATCAAATCCCATACAGTATTAGTAATAAAACTTTCTTTTAATTTTTTACCAATACAAGGTTCAATATCTTCTTTTAATGTTTTAACAACTACATTACCATTACCAGCTTTGAATGCTTCAGTAATAGTAATTAAATTTTTCTTTGTTTGTTTTTGAATATAAAGTTTAATATCTTCCTTTGTAGAATTATGATTCAATGTTATCATATTCTCATTAATTAATTTAATACCGGCTTTATTAATACCAGTTTTAGGTGACCAATACTCAAATACTTTCTTAGCCATCTCTTTTTTCTATTTTTCAGGAAGATCAGACATATTACCTGTTATCATATATGCCTCTTTTAACACTTTTATAATAGCAAGCTTTTGTGATTCATATAACTTTGTTTTTGCATCCAATACTTGCTTTTTACTTTTATTATATACTGAATTAAAACTTTTCATACAATTAATCGATTAATTTATTATATATTATTATTTTATTTATCTAAATTTTTTAAAAAATTATTTACATAAATTTAATACTAATTTCTCACCTTTATAAATTTTAGTTAAAGCTTTAATAACCAATACTTTAGATATAGAATCCCATAAATAATCACAATTTGGTTCATTAAATTTATCTTTAATATCATAAAATTGACAATATCCAAATGGAATGACATACTCTTCTCCTGGTATTGTTTCTAATATTATATCCCGCATATCTCTTGAATATAATGATGTTATATTTATTTTTTTAGTAGGACAAATTTCTATAATATCATTAGGATAAAAATTTGCATTAGCATAAACAGATTTTCCATCAGTATAAACCTTACACTGATTAACATCATTCGATAACATATCTATCTTTTTAATACGTTTCTTATCCTTCTTTATATAACTTCTTTTATTATCAATATCAAATTCATCATAAAATAAATTATTCCAAGAAGCTTCATTAATATTATTTTTATTCTACATCTTACTTATAATTATTTTATATTTTTATTACTAATTATTTTTAGTATTGAATTCACGTGTTTTTTGTTCTATATTTTCCACGTGTTTACTTATATCACTTTTACTGTTATCAAAACTATTGTTCTCACTATTGTTAACAGTATTTAATGTTTTATCTTTTAAAATATCTGTTAATATAACTTTATTATCTTTACTGTTTTTAATATTGTTTACAATATTATCTTTATACATTTTAAAAAATGAATTTAAAACATCTTTATTATTACTTGTTTCTTTTTCTTCATTTAAATATAATATATCATGAAAATAAATAGCCATAAATTTTATTTAATATTATTTTTAATTATTTATTAAATTTTTTGAATATATCATAGCATAATATAATTGTATAAATTTATTATTACTATCATTAAATGAATCAAATAATTTTGTTAATATATCATTTATTGTTAAATTATTTTTAAATGATTTCATAAACTCATTTATTTTATTATTATCATCTGATACTAAATTTTGTAATAATATATTAAAATTTTCATAATTATTAAACTATGTTTTATCATTAAATATATCACTTTTATTTATATCAGATATTATACCATTTAATAACATTGCATTTTCTTCTAAACTTTTATCAATAATAAAATTATATTGATTACTTATTTCTGAACCTTTTATAAAATTCTACCACTGATTTTTAATTGTTTCTGGAGTTAATGTTAATATATATTTACCGGTAACAGATATCATATCAGTTAATATATCTTTAAAAGAATAAGATAATTGTCCATTAAATAATGATATTTTATTATTATTTAAATATGATGTTGTTTCTGATACAACATCAGGAATATTTAATTTCGTCATTAAATTCTAAACTAAATTTTTATTCCATGTTTTAAATGTATTTATATCATTTATTTTATCAACATCATTTAGTTCAGAAAGTTTCGTATTGTCATCTAATAAAATATCATTTAATTTTTCTTTTATATTAACATCATTTAAAGAAACTTTTATATTTTTAATATCAATATGATTTATATATTCATCTATAAATTTTAATATATCTATATCAGATACATTGTTATCATTCAACTAATTTATTAATATATTATATATCATTTTATATAATGTTAAATTAATATTATCATCATTCTTTTTATCATTAATAACATTTATGATATTAACTGGTATAGTTAATTCACTAAAACGTTTTTTATCTGGCTTAAAATTAAATCCTAATTCAAATATTATAGTTAATATTCCATATATTGATATTTCTTCAGCATCAACTAATTCTTTTATTTTGTTATAAAAAGTATTTAATTCTTTTGTTGTTATAAAAGAATTAAAATCAGTAAAATTATTTAACGCATCAGATGTTATAGTTATAGGTTTAGATAATGTTATATTATTATTTTTTAAATATGTTAATTTAAATTTATTACTTAATGTATTAAAAGTATTAAAATCCTATATTTTTTTATTATTGAATGGTGGAACATTATAACTTTTTGTTATAATGTTTTCTAAAATATCATTATATTCTAATGAAAAATCATTAACATTAATTAAAAACTATTTTAAATTTGTATAAATTTCTTTAACTTTATCATTTGGACTATCGTCTGCAAGTTCTTTTATATCTTTTAATAAAGTTTTAAATGTTTTATAATTATTTTTATTTATATGTTCTTGTAATGAAACATATAAAGCATTTTCTAATTTATCCATTACACATTAAATAATTTATTTTTTATTTTTAATTCTTTTTAAAAGTCATAATTTTATTTCTAAGATTATTAATTTCAATTTTTTCTTGTTTTCCTATTTCATCTTGTGACATCATTTGTATAGGATATTTTTCTGTATATAATTTTAAGAAATAATATATTTCTTTATAATATAACATCAATGCTATAAGATTAGGATATGTTTTCTATAAAAATTCTTTAATTGTCTATAATATATTTGAATTTCCATTTGCACCTGTTATTGATCTTATTCTTGATTCTATTCTGTCTGTTAAATCGTCTGAATATTTTGACCATAAACTTTTTAAACTTTCTGCTCTGACAGGGTGTTTAGATAATGCAGCTTTAAACTTATCACCTAAATCTGAATTCTATGTTGAACCTACTCGGCATATTAATTCTATTTTAGCATTTATTTCTTTATCTGCCGCTTCTTTTAATGCTTTCATTCTTTCTCTTGAATTCGTTATAATATACCATCTTGACGGTTCATTTTCAATAATGCCTACAATTTCAGAAGATAATTTATTTTTTACATTATTATATGTTGTAAATATATTTTTATTTAATATCTCTCTTATTTCTTGATCATCTTGATTTTGATTATCTTCAAACAAACTATTTTGATATTTTAATAAATTATAAGGATCTCTTGGAATATATGAATAACTATTATTTAAAGTATTGTTATTGTTATTGCTATTACTTTTTATATTGTTCATTAAATCATCAATATTATTGATATTTTTAATATTTAAATCTTGAATAAGATCATTAACTTTTTTTCTTTCTGTTGTATTTGTTAATTTTTTAATAAATTTTTTAACACTGTCTTTATTCAAACCTAATGATTTTACAATGTCATCATTATATAAAGAAGATATTATAAAATTTATATCTTTTGATAAAGTTAATTTATTTTCTGTTGCTTCTAATTCACGTTTATTATAATCATCCATTATTTGTTTTAACACTTCATCATTTTTTTTCATAAAATCTGACATATTAGTTTCAACAGCATTATTTAATGTTATAATTGTTTTTAAATAATTTGTCAAATCAGATTGTTGTTCACCTGTTACAGATCTTATTAAAGCACTGACAACGGGAATAGATGATCTTATGTAATTATCTATAGCGTCTACAATATTTCCTTTAAATGTATTGACTTTAGTTTCTTCACGTTTTGCTGTTTCTTGTTCTAATCCTTTTCCAGCAATATCGCCACCTGCCAAATCGCTTGACAATATATTTGTTCCGGAAAAATCTGTTGTTTTATCCAAACCGGTAAATTCATCTTCAACTTCATTTAAAGCTCTTTGTATATATTCATATGGTATAAAATAATCTTCAAATGTATTTTCCCTTGTTTGAATATTAATAACAGTTTGTAAATTAACATCATTATTAAAATATGCCATACCGATATCTGATGCTTTTGCCTATAAAATTTCCTATGTTGGTTTCATGAACAATGAACCATTAGGATTTGTATTTGCTTTCGTCGGATAATCAATATTAGACATCAACATTTTATAATTAGTTGGTAAACCAGGTAATTTTATATTTTGATATAATTCTTCATCAGGAACAATAGGCAATAATTTTATATTGGTTCCTTCCAAATATGGTTCTTTTATTTTTCCATTTAATTGACTGACTATTTCTTTAAAATTATTTAATCCTGAATTTTCTTCTGGTAACAGACCTGATGTTATTCCGTTAAAATCTGTTCTGTCATGATTTAAAAAACCTAAATTATATATACATTTTGTATATAAACAAGCCATATTTCTTTCTGCTGTTTCTTGTATAGTTCTGAAACATGCTTTATTATAATCACCTGTATTTTGTTTTCCTTTTTTAGATGGAATAAGAAATGAATACCAAGGTCGTTTTTTATTAACACCAGAATCAACAAGTTCAACAATTTTATTCATATATTGTTTTAATTTTTTCAATGCTAATCTGTCTTTGCCTTTCATAAACAACCATGCTATAAGACCTATTAAGCCAGTCAGTAATCCTGCTGTTAATTTACCTAACCATCCTAATTTTAATCCTTTTAACCAATAATCTGCTGCTATACCTGTTGTCTCTTCATTTAAACTATGTGGTTCTTCTTTAACTTTATTTTGAACATATTTATATATATTATGTTTCATATAATTATATTCATTTAAACCAATTTCATTTATAATATCTTCACTGTATAATTCATCAAACTATTGATAAAAAGTTGATTCATCAAAATCTTCTTCCAATATATTATCATTTTTATTAGATATATTAGATTCATTTATATTATCATTTATATTATAATTATCTTTAGGACATAAACCAGAATGTTCATATTCATAAATTTTTTTATCTTTTGGTGATAATAAACTTATTCTTTCTCTTGATAATTTTTTAGGAAATTTCATTATATTAAAAATATTAATTATTTTTTTATTTATTTCAAAAATAATTAGTTATCTAATAAATAAATTTTAAAAATAGATAAATATTTAAAATAATTTTTCATTATGAATAAAAAAGAAATTTATGAGCAAATTATGTCAGATATATCTAAAATATTAAAAAGACAATTAAAAGAAGATATTTTTACAAATGGAAGTTATGACCGTTGGAGATTATCTGCACCAGAATATTCTAAATATGATCAAGAATGTAAAATCACTGTAGATGTTTTAGATATATTAAATGGTGATGTAATTGATGACAGAGAATTATCTGCTCTTGAAAATGTATGTAAAAAATCTGGTATAACAGATGAAACTATAGTAAATGTTTATACAGATGGTTCTGAAATTTTAGATGATACTGAATTAACAAATTTATTATCTAATATTAAAATAGAAACATATAAAAATAAAATATCAACTTATGTATATGACTATATAAACAGATGTTTAGAAGCTGGTGATTATACATGTGATGCTATAGAACAAGCAGATTATGAAACAGGCAGACGTGATGATTATTTATAGAATTTGGCAAAAGAACGTCGTCATGAAATTTAAAAATTAACATATAAAAAATTATGAATATACCTTTAAATATATTAGACAATTATGCTAAAACAATTTCAACAAAACAAGCAAATATGTTATATGAGCATAAATGTAATAAAAAATATAAAAAATCATTATATGAAAATTTGAAATATCAAAATGATAATAGTTATAAATTATATTTGGATTCATTTACATTGGATAATATAAATTTATCTGTAAATGAAGCGTTAGCTAAATATGTAAATAAACATCAATTACAATATAATGTTGTAGACAGCGGTGTTTATTTATATACACCAGAACCAGAAAATTATTTATCATTATTGGAAAATTTAGTTCATGATGGTATGGATATGAATATTCTTAAAGAGATCGTTAATTATGACGGAGCAATTAAATATTTAGAGAATTTAAAATAATTAAAGCAAAATAAATTAAAGTAATAATTATGGCTAAAATAAAAATACGTAAGAAAAAATTATTTGAAGATGATGCACAAGTTACTCAACAAGTTCAACAAGCTCAACAACAAGTAACACAGCAAAATCAACAACAATAGCAACCTCAATAGAATCAACAATAGCAACAATAGCCTCAATAGAATCAACAATAGCAGCAACAACCTCAATAGAATCAACAATAGCAACAACCTCAACAAAATCAATATACAGAAAAAATATCAAATATATTGAAAAAGATGGAGAATGTATATTGGATGATTAGCGTAAATATTCCTGAGGAAATTCAAAAAGAATTACCAGATTTTAAGCAAGGCAATACTATGGCAGATCCTATTATTAAATTATGGGGTGATTTTAAAAATAACCCAAATGAAAATACATTTAATACATTTTTAGATTCATTTAAAACATTTGGTGAAACTCCTCAACAAAATAATGCTAATAATCAACAACAGCAAGCTGTTAACGCTGGATTAAAAGCAGCATATTCATTTAATAAAAAATTATTAGAAAATTTAGATATTGCAAAACAATAGAAATATTTAATTAATGCAATAAATGAAATAGATTCTTATTTTAATAAAAATGATATTTAATAAATTATGATTAAAAAATATAAATATATCTATGATATTAAAAGAAAGAAATTTATTAAAAAATTAAATGAAGATGATAATACAGAAAATAATGCAAATAATGTATAGCAAAATACTGCACAACAAAATACAGTTAAAACAGTAAAATCTATAGAATCAAATGAAGATATTCAAAAACTTAATACATAGTTATCTAATATAAAACAAAAATATGAAACTGATATTATAACACAAAATAAATTATTAGACGCAGCAAAAATCGCCGCATCAAATAAAGAGCAAATCAGTATTTATGATCCGGTTATGACAGATAGCAATGTATTAACATTAATGAAAAAAATCAATGATATCAATAGAAAATATTATACAGATATTTGCAATTTAGAAGATCAAAAGATTGTATTATTATAGAAAATGTCATAGATGAGAGAAAACTATTATAAAATACCTGACAAATATAAAAATTTAAATGAATCCAATATACATTCTGCAAAAATATATATGGATAATTTGATAGGCCCAGATGATAATAAAATTATAAAAGGTATGGTAGATTTTAAACATGTATTCAAAGATACAAGTTTATTATATGGCAAAGACAAAGAAGGATATTTCTTTGTTGCTCTTGATACTGATGATTTCAATCAAGCAACAGATGCTCTTGAAGAAGTTGGATATTTAAGAGATGATATTTTAGATACAATAATGCCACAAGTATTAGACAGACGTTCAATGATTCAATGATTCAATAATTAGACATTTATAATTTTCAAAATAAAAATAATTTAAACTACTATGAAATATTTAAAAAAATTTAGTCAACACAGTGAATATAACACATATATAACTGGATAGGATAAAGTACTTCCTAATGTGAGTTATTGTGAGAATGAAGATGAAGTTCATTTTAATTATAATGTTATAGATTACTCTAAATAGTATGTTAGAACTATAGCTCTTGAATCTGGAACAATATCTTTTAATATTCCTTCAGATTTAGGAACAAATGTTTTTCAATCTATTCATTATTCATTAGATAATGGTAAAACTTGGACAACAACGTTAAATTAGGATGGAAGTTTTATTAAAGTTGATGTAGATGTTGATACCGGAGATAGAATATTATGGAGAGGTGCTGGATATTAGACAGGATTTGTAAAAGATTCTTATGGTCATTATTCTGGAGCATACTTTAGTTCTACATCAAGATTTAATGTAGATGGAAATATCATGTCTTTAATATATGGTGAGAATTTTGAAAATTATACATCATTAACACGGTTAGGACAATTTGGAGGTTTATTCTATAGTAAATATAATAATGATTTATCACTTGTTGTAAATGCAAAAAATTTATATCTTCCTTCAGTATTAACAAGAGATTGCTATAATTCTATGTTTTACAAGTGTACATCATTAGTAACTGCTCCTGAATTACCTGCTACTACATTAGAAGAAAGTTGTTATGAGAGTATGTTCTAGGGTTGTACCTCATTAGTAACAGCACCAAATCTTCCTGCAACTACATTAGCAGCAAATTGTTATTCACAAATGTTCATGCGTTGTACCTCATTAGTAACAGCACCAAATCTTCCTGCAACCATATTGACTAATTATTGTTACAGTAATATGTTCGATGGTTGTACCTCATTAGTAACAGCACCAAATCTTCCTGCAACCATATTGGCAAATAATTGTTACAGTGGTATGTTCAATGGTTGTACATCATTAGTAACAGCACCAAATCTTCCTGCAACTACATTGGCAAATAATTGTTACAGTGGTATGTTCATTGGTTGTACCTCATTAGTAACAGCACCAAATCTTCCTGCAACTACATTGGCAGATAGTTGTTACAATAATATGTTCTATGGTTGTAGTTCATTGAATTATATTAAGGCAATGTTCACCACAACCCCAAGTTCATCATACACAATTAATTGGGTAAGTGGTGTTGCAGCAAGTGGTACGTTTGTGAAGAATGCTGCTGCAACTTGGACAACAACAGGTGTTAATGGTGTTCCTTCTGGATGGACTGTAGAAACTGCATCAGAATAAAATTAAATATTTTATATAAATAAAAATGAGAATAACTTAAATGTTATTCTCATTTTTTATTAATCATCTTCAGGAACACTTATATCATAATTAATATAATTAATATTTGATAAATCTCCTAAATAACAAACTCTTGAAAATTCTCTGTCTATATTATCAATTTTATCCTGCATAGACATAGATGTTATAACCTATGCACCTGTTGATATATCAGTATTTTCATATGCTATATTTTTTGCAAGATGTTTAAAATATAATCCATTAACAGAATTAGTATTTGGAATTGTATCATCTAAGTGTGCAGTCATTCCTGCAGAATTCATAGTATTGCTGATAGCTATATTTAAAGCATCATCATTAACATCTTTTATAAGGTCTGCAATTTCATTTGTAGATGACAAATTATCAGGGAATGATATGATAACACTGTTGGACCATTCTGATTTTAATGGATTTTGAGGATAACCGGCTTCAGATACAGAACGAACTTTTATTTCTACTCTTTCACCTTTTTGTATAGGAATATCAATTTGATTGATATTTACTTCTGTTCCATCTGCTACATTTTCTGCTTTCCATTCATAACCGTTTTCTGTTTCTATTCTGGATTTAAATGAAGATTGTATAATATTCCAATCTGTAAATGTTCCTGTTACAGAACTTGTTCCGTCTACATATGAAAATGTATGCAACTATATAGGAGTATTATCTTCTTTAACATAACGGTATGCTATATCAAAACCTATAATTTCTTCTCTTAATGTTGATGAACTGCTTCTTAACTGATATTCTGGTATTGGGAAAAATCCTCTTATATGATATTTAGGATTTGTTATCAAAGCACCATTGCTTCTGATTTGTGATTGAAATGCTGCGACATTACTGGAATAACTTGACTATGTATTTTGCAATTCCAATGTCTAAGTCTTTATTTGCTCCTGTTTCGCGTTATAATCACTAATATTAGTAATACTCTGTAATTCTGATTTCAAGTCCGCTATGGCGTTCTTAAGGCTGTCTATCTTAGTTTTATCATCAGCTATCAGTGATGCCATATCTCTAATAACTGTAGTATCTATTGCTGCATTAATTTGTGTATTGATTTGAACAACTCTTAAATCATTTGCATTTAATGTTGGGGCATTCGGGGTATGTCCAGACCATGCAGTAACCGCTCTTTCACGAGCTTCATCTATCATTTTTGCGCCCCAGTCAACAACAGTCTATGCATAATAATCTCTTAATGTTATATTTGTTATGCCATTTTCATTTTCAAATAATAATGTATCAGAATCAAATTTGATAGGAGATGACCATAAATCTGCTAATAAATTAAAATCTTCTGCTACACCTTTAACATAAATTATATCATATTCATGTGCACCAAATCTGACAGATATTGTTTTATTTCTAAATGGATCTTGATAATAATTAAATGTTGAATAAACACCAGGCATTGCAGAGCCTACAATTCTTTTTAATCTTATTTTATTTGTATTTTGATCAATTCCTATGATTTCAAATATAGAATCATTATATGATAATTGATCACCCAATGATAATATATTATTTCTTCCTTGATCAATACCGTCTTTAGAAATAGTAGAATATGTTAAATTATCCAATGTATACCAAACATTACCTAAAAATATATCAGGATCTTGCAATATTTGAAATGTTCCTGATTTTGTATTATTAACTAATGGCAAATAAATAGTTTCTTCATCTTCTGAATATGCTACATTATTTGTTGTCAATAATGCTTTTAAAGAAACATAATCATAATTATTGCTTGATAAATTGTTTTCCCATAATGTTCTTGCTCTGTCATTTCTTGAATCTAAAATAACTCGAATTACTTTTACTCTGTCTGCAGAATCTTCAATTTTCTATGTTAAATCAATATCCACAGTTAATCCTGGAAACATTAAATCTTCAAAAAACCAATTTGTGTCCAATTTAAATGTTGACGGATCTTCTAAACCAAATATCTGTGCAGGTGTATGCGGTATTGCAGTTAATTTAACTGTTCTTCTTGAACCGTCTGTTAAATTAACTTGTCCTTTACCAGATGACAAAGAATCAATTGATTCTTCCAATGCTTTTAATCTATTGACAATAGAAGCATAACTTGGCAATTGATATTGTGAGTTTGTTCCTTGAACATCTTGATATTCATAAGTAACGAATGTATCGTTAGTTGTCAATGAACGTTGCATAGCTGTCAATAATGACAACTCATTTGTTTGCTATGCTATTGCTTTTCTTATATTTTCTGCAAAACTGTTTATATTACCTGATGCCATTTTTATCCATTATTATTTTTTAATTCATTTATTTCTTCCATCAAATCAGAATTTAATACTTTTAATAATTCTATATCATTATGTAATAATTTAACATATTTTAACAATAATAAAACAATACTGTCATAATTTACATATAACAATGATGAATCCACACTGTTCTCTAATGCTGAATAATCTGGAAAATATTTATATATATTTGTAAAATTATAACTTGTTATAATTTCTTCTGGAATATTCAATTTCTGATATGTATACTAACTGTCTGTAAAATATGAAACATCCATATGATCTATAATATCCTAAATTTGACCTGAAGAATCTATAACCTCACCTTGTATTTCATATGATGAATTCAAAACAGGCTTATATGTTGTAGGCATATTAAATGTATCCAAATCATTTGCTATTATAATCGGCGGTATATATTTAGAATTTTCATATAATCTATTGCCAACATATTTACCATCATATTCTTTCTTAAACAATGACAATTTTATAATATTGCTTTCATCATCCAATGGTTTTATATCATTTGTTCTTAATAATGCAGTATTAAATGAAGATGTTTTAGAACCATTTATAAATCCATTAACTTTATTTGATATATCCTCAATAATAACATTCTAATCATTATAATATCTTAATATATCCATATATTGATCCTAAATAGATATTGTAGCTTGAACATTTGTATTCATTACATCTATAGCCCTATTTAAATTAGATATAACATCAGATAAATCTATACTGTATATTGAAGACATTGTTGTATTATCCATTATTACAGCATCTGTATTGTCATATACAGATAACGTCTTAAGATTTACTCTGAATGAATAACTGTTGCCAAAAAAATTACCATTGCTGTTTGATTCAAATGATTTTCTTTTTGTCAAACCTATAATATTATTGTTATTATCAACACCATTTAAAAATATTATTCCAAATAAATTTACCGCATATGCAGATTTAGTAGGATCATCTTGATCATAAACACTGTAATATAATAATATTGCATTAAAATCAAATTCAACAGGACTTGATGTTATATCATATTTTGTGCCTTCAAATTGTTTTCTCTCATCAACATTTATATCATCATAAGAATTTAAAATCAAATCATTTTTATTTAATTGTTTACTTAAAGCTTTTTGAATTTGATAAACATCTTTTACTATTTCATATGCATTTGAAGCTTCATAATAAGTATCACTGTCACCTGTTGGTGTAATATTCTTTAAAATTTTCAATGTGTCCAATATAGTATTATCATCACGTCCTTCTAATGATGCACCATATTCATATTGTTTGCCTCTTATATAATTTGTTTCGCCTGGATCTTGAACTTCTTTAAAAACAACAGGACCGTTTCCATAACTGGTAGGAATATTTATATATGTTTCATTAAACATACCGAATTCTGTACTTAATGTATTACCGGCGTCAATAGATCCAAAACATTTAACAACTTTTGAATTTTGATCTGATTCAGAAAAATATATACCATCAGATGAATCTAAATTCAACATTTCCTATTTTGTTACCCAATGCCAAAAAACACGTTCAGTAACTGTATGATATTCCTAATAATTATAATTTTTCTAATTTAACAATAATGTTTCAAAATTCATTAAATAATTCTATAAATCCTCTGCTAATGCTTCATTCTTATCTGTTGTAGAAGATGTCAAATTAAATGTTGGAAAATTCAATAAAGCATAATGAGATAATGCAAC